>Ga0209917_1000031_pt1 | contig 52273 bp, 57 predicted proteins | sample SalPon2_C_H2O_MG_FD_185710 | JGI IMG/M metagenome (GOLD analysis project Ga0209917, IMG submission 185710) | Salt pond water microbial communities from South San Francisco under conditions of wetland restoration - Salt Pond MetaG R2_C_H2O_MG... | ecosystem: Environmental > Aquatic > Non-marine... | reverse complement strand
AGCGCTTCCTCCCGCGTGTACCCCGTCATATCGAGGAACCCCCCGTTCACGTATATCAGCGGATTGTCCTCGCGGTCGGGGTCGCTGAGCGTGATCCCGATGGGCGCGCTCTTGACGGCGTTCGACATGCGCTTTCGCTCCACTTCCCGCTTTTTCCGGTCGGTGATGTCCTGTATCGCGCCGCGAACGCGGCGGACCTCGCCGTCGTCGCCTTGCGGCTCGCCGAGGGTCCGAACCCAGCGCTCTTCGCCGTCGGGACGAGCGATCCTGAGTTCGAGGTCGTACGGCTCGCCCTCCTCTACGGCCCGGTCGAACGCCTCGCGGATGACCGGACGGTCCGTGGGATGGTAGAACTCGAAGTGTTCTTCGATCGGGATGTCCGCGCCCGACTGCACCCCGAGGATCCGGTCGACGCCGCGGCTCACCCACTGCTCGCCGGTCTGAACGTCGTACTCCCACGCCCCGAGGCTGGCGATCTCCTGTGCTTGCCGGAACAGGTCCACCTGTCGTTCGAGCCGCGCCGACTGCGCCCGCCGAACCGTGATGTCTTCGAGCGTCGCGACGACGTACTCGATCGACCCGGACGCGTCCCGAACGGGCGCCACGTTCACCGACACGTTGGTCTCGGGGCCCTGTGGGTGCCTGATCGTGTACTCGCGTCCGTAGACCGGTTTGTTCGTCTCGAACACGCGGGAGAAGGGCAGTTCGTCGGCAGGGATCTCGGTGCCCTCGTCGTCGACGGCGACCCAGTCGCTCTCGTTGTAGACCGTTCCGGCGATACTCGCCGGGTCGACGTCGAACATCTCTCCGGCGCGCTCGTTCGCCTGCACGACGGTACCGTCCTGCTCGATGACGAGCTTCGCCAGCGGACTGGACTGAAACACCAACTCCGAGAACTGCTTCTGCTCGCTCAGCGTGCTGGTGAACTCCCGCATCGTGAGCAGCTTCTCGATGCGCGACGTGAACTCGGCCTTCGAGACGGGGATCTGCAGGATGTCGTCGGCCTCCGCCAACAGCGACTCGTCGAACGACTGCCACGGGTCGGCGGTCGTCGGCTCCGAGAGCACCGCCACCGGCGCGAACAGCGACCCCTCCTCGGCCTTCCACGTGACGAACCGCTCCGGCGACCGCTGGAAGGCCCGCTCGTCGACGATACAGAGGTCGGTTCCGTCGGGAACCGCCCCGGAGAACTCGACGATTTCGAACGCCGCGAACAGGTCCGTGAGTAGCTCCCGGTTCTGGTCGCGGTCGATGTCGAACGCGAGGTGAACCGGATCGCGCTCACGGGACAGCGTCATCTCTCGGCGTCGCCTGGGGCGTCGTCGTCATCCGGCCGACTGGCCGGGTGAGCCATCCCAGTGAGCAGGCCGTGGTACTCAGAGAGCGGGCCGCCGATAGTGAGGCCGTCGCTGGATATCCGCAGTTCGCGCAGCGAGTTGTCGAAGTCGCCGTACCGCATCTTCAACACGCCGATGGCCTTCTCCAGCCGGCCGTCCACTTCGAGGTACCGGAGGAAGATGATGTTGTCCGCGAGGTAGCTGATGTGGTGTTCCGTCGGCGAGAACTCGCCGGTCACGTACGACACCTCTTCGAGGAGGACCACCGTCACGCCCACGCGCTTCAGGTATCGACAGAGCGCGTGGAGTTCGCGGGTCAACGCCCCGTCGGAGTCGTCGCCGCGGAGTCCCTGTCGGTACCCCGTCACGCCGTCTAACATCACGAACTCGATGTCGCGCTCTTCGACCGCCTCCCTGACGTGCGTGGCGAACTCGTCGGGGCTGCGCTTCAGCGCCTCCACTTCCTCGATTTCGAGGGCGCCTTCGTCGATGAGCGAGCGCACGTCCAGCCCCAACTGCTCGCTCCGATAGAGGTAATCCGCGCGCAGTTCCTCGAAGAGGTAGCCGATGGCCCGCTCGCCCCGCTTCGCGGCGGCCTGCAGGAACAGCGAGGCGGTCGTCGTCTTGCCGACGCCGGACGGGCCCGAGATGACCGTCACCGAGCCGCGGGGGATGCCGCCGGAGAGCAGGTCGTCGAGGTTCGGGACGTCGGAGGGCAACTGCGTGCGCTCGTAGTCCTCGTGGTAGTCGCCGGGGACGAGTTTCGGATAGACGACCGCCCCCCGTCCGGCGTGGATCCGCAGGGTGTGATAGCCGCTCGCGAAGTCCGACCCGCGGTACTTCGTCACTTCGAGGGTCCGGCGGTCCGTGGTCTTCCGGAGTTCGACGACCGTGTTCGCGAGGAACTGGAGGTCGTCTTCGGCCGGTCGGTCGCCCAGTTGGGCGGTACAGAGCGTCGTGATGTTCCGCTCCGTGAGCGCGCTGAAAAGCGCCGCGACCTTGCGCCGAAACTGGAAGTCGTCGGGGAGCAGCGCCCGCAGTTCCGAGAGCGGGTCGATCACGAGGCGGTCGGCGTCGCTCTCCCGGAGCCGCGACCCGATCTGGCCCAACAGCTCTTCGCCGTCGACCTCCTCGGTCGGGAAGACGGTGTAGGAGTCGTCGGCGAAGAACTGCTCGCCCGTGGGGCTTAAATCCAGCACCGAAACGTCCGAGAGGTCGATTCCCAGCGCCTCGGCGTTTCGCCGGAGCTGGTCTTCCGCCTCTTCGAACCCGACGTAGAGCCCGGAGCCGCCGGCGGCAAGGAACTGTAAGGCGACTATCGTCTTCCCGGACCCCGGTCCGCCGAACACGACCGTCGTCTGCCCCGCTGGGACGCCGCCGGCCAAGACGCCATCGAAGCCGGGCGTCCCGGACGGCGTCTTCGGCAAACTATCGGGAGTCATAGCTGTTCTTGATGCGGGTAGTCCACATAATAATAACGGGTCCGCTCCCCGTCCGGCCGGTCCGAGCGCGTTCGCTCGCCGTCGACTGACGCCGTCTCCACCCCCTCGTCCGACCCGCCTCACTCCTCGCTGTCGCGTCCCGGCGGTCGGCGGGACAGTCGGTCGAACCGGTCCTGTGCGGCCGCCGCGCGGGCCGCGGTTCGCTCGGCGTCGTACGTCGCGGTCGCGATGGCGTTGTCCTCGATCTCGACGGCCACGATCGCGTCCGCGTGTCGGCCCGCCTTCGGGAGTCGGGTCGCGTCGACGACGGCGTCGCCGACCGTCTCCTCGTCCGCCTCGAAAAAGAGGGTCGCGAGCCCGTCTTCCACCGCGTCGACGACCGCCGTGTACGCGCCGTCGGCGAGGTCGATGCGGGTCATTCGTACGACTCCGCGAGGACTCGCTCGCCGGTCGCGGTCGTGACGAACACGGTGTCGCCGGCGTTGTTCCAGACCGGCGAGCCGGCGCCCCAGTAGAGTTCGCGGTCGGTGTCGGCGCCGCTCCCCGTGTACAGCGTCAGCGTCTCGCCCGGCGCGAGCGTTACGCCGTCCGGGATCACGTAGCGTTTGTCGGCCTCGTCGGCCACCGTCCACCCGGACAGATCGAGGGCGTCGCTCCCCGCGTTCTCGAAGACGACGTACTCGTCGTTGAGGTTCTCCCCGTCGTCGCCCGCGGCGTCGGCGTTCACCCTCGCGAGTTCGAGCCCCCCGTCAGATTCCGCGGTCGACCCCTCGTCGACACCGCCCTCGGGCGTCTCGCTGCCGCCGTCGGCGACGGCGACGGTCTCGCCGCCGGTTATCTGGACCCGTTCCGCGACTCCGTCGCTCGTTCCGGGCTCGATCGGGTCGCCGTCGCGGAGCGCCAACGGGGCCGTCGGAGCGTCGCGCTGCGTGCGCACGGAGACGGTCGCGCCGTCGCTGACGAAGACGATGTCGCCGTGCGTCGCCGTCCAGTACGTCGGGATAGATCGGTCGGCGAAGCGCCGGAGGACCTCCTCGTGGGGATGGCCGTACTGTGAGTCGTACGCGCTGGAGACGACCGCGACCCGCGGGTTCACGGCGTCGATGAACGCGCCCCCCGAGGAACTGCTCGACCCGTGGTGGCCCGCCTTCAGCACCGTCGACCGCAGCCGGTCGCCGTACTCGTCGACGAGATACGCCTCCTGGTCGTCTTCGGCGTCGCCGGACAGCACGAAGCTCGTGTCGCCGTGCGTGAGCTTGAGAACGATGCTGTTCTCGTTTCGGTCCCCGCCTTCGAGGTACGGCTCCGACGGCCCGAGCACGTCGACGGTGGTCTCGCCGAAGGGGATCGTATCGCCCGCCCGCGTCTCGTACAGCGTCACGTCGTGTTCCTCGACGGCGTCTAAGTACTCGCCGTAGGTGCGCGTACTCGCCGCGATCCCCGGATCGTAGATCGCACCGATCCCGTCGGCCTCCGTCTCGTAGTAGTCGATGACGGCCCCGTTCCCGCCGATGTGGTCCGCGTCGTTGTGCGAGGTGACGAGGTGGTCGATCCGCGCGATCCCGTGCCGTCGGAGGTACGCGAGGACGTGTTCGCCGTCGTCGTTGTAGTGGCCGGTGTCGACGAGCAGCGTCTCGCCGTCCGACCCCACGACGAGCGTGCTGACCGACTGCCCGACATTTATATAATGGACTTCGAGCGTGCCGTTCGTCGTCGCCGGTTCCGCCGCGTCGTTCAACGGCGCCTCGGACGAGCCGTCGGTCGCGGTCGGGTCGCTAACCGGCGCCCCCGTACAGCCGGCGAGGACAACGACGAAAGCGAGGGCGACGACGACGAGCGCGCGTGATGCCCGCCGAGATCGATTCATTATCCGCAATGCGCGACGTTACCTCATAAAGTTACGCAGCACTGAAACGAGTCGCGCTCACGACCACTCTCTACGTGTCGCCGTCGCGGTTGACGCCGCGCTCTGCGAGTCGGCGGGCAGCCTCGCTCAACCCTGAGTCGGGCCGGTCCGTTTCGTCCTCTTCGGATTCGGCCTGTGTCGCGTCGGCTCCGTTATCGGTCAGTTCGTCAAGGAGCGAATCGGTGCTGGTCGGGTCGGCCGCGTTGGCTGCGTCGCTCGGATCACCCGCGTCGCTCGCGCCAGCCGGATCACCCGCGTCGGACGTGTCGGCACTGACGGCACCCTCCTCGCCTGCCTCGCCAGTTGCCCCCAACTCCTCTGAGACCTCGGCCGGGTCGGCGTCGGGCGGGTAACTCCGCTCGGCGGGCGGGACGAACTCGGTCTCGACGGCCCGCACGATCTCCTGGACGCGGTCCTCGTCGAGCCGGTCGGCGTACGCCTCGCGGATCAGGTCGGGGACCGCGTAGGTGTAGTGTCCCCGGCCCGCGTGTCGGATCAGTCCGGCCCGGCGAATCGGCCGATGACGGCTGTACGCGTGGCCGGAGTCGCCGTCGCCGCCGGCGTCGATGTGCGCCGCGACCGGGTCGCTGACGCCCTCGCGGCGGTAGTGGCGGAGCATCCCCTGAGAGAGCTCCGGCAGTCGCTCGATCCGGCGTCGCAGCTCCTCGATGACCGCCTCCCGCGTGCCGAGTTCGACGGCGTCGTCGAAGCGGAGCGCGCTCTCGGCCACGTCGGCGCGCGTGACCGGGTCCACGTCCTCGACCGGTGGCTCTTCGGGGGCGTCGGCGTCGGGCGTACTCGTAGCGACCGCCTCGGGGTCGTCGGTATCGCCCTCGCCGTCGGCGGCCGAGGCCGCCGATTCGACCACGGTGTCGTCCTCGTCGGCGACTTCGCTCTCGATGGCACCCTCGGTACGGTCGTCGTTGGCACTCTGTTCTGTCGCGGCGACAGCCTCGTCGTACGATTTAAGTACGGATTGATCGGCGTTGCCGTCCGCGGCCGCTTCGTCGCCAGCGGGCGTCGGCCGTCCGGCTCCGCCGCGGTACGGGGCCTCGGCCTTCCCGAGGAGCGCCTGCGCGAACTGGTCGGCCATGTTGCTCAGGTCTTGGGCCTCCTCCAACTCGCGTTCGAGGTCGGCGATCCGCTGGTCGCGTTTGTCGAGTTCCTGCCGGAGGTCGGCGAGTTCGGACTCGCGGCGCTCCTGCTCGTCGGAGATGGACTCCAGTTCGCCGACGAGGTCGCTGGAGACGGACTTGAGTTCCGGGCGCTCGAAGTCGTCGAGTCCGGGCGTCGCGCCCGCGTCGAACGTCTCCTTGCGATGGAACTGGATCCGGCGGATCGACTCGTCCCAGTCGGTCATCAGGAACGCCTCGCCGTCGCCGAGGTCCTCGACCGCGCTCGCGTACTTCGAGCCGAGGATGCGCCCGACCACCTTCGTGTCGTTGTCCCAGGTGAGCCGGTGCCAGCAGAGCCAGTCGCACTGCGTGATGAAGTCCTTCTTCACGTCGGCCGGGCGCTGGCTGATCCCGACGATGCCGAGGCCGTGTTTCCGACCGCGCTTCCCGACCTTGATCAGCATCTTGCCCGTCTCGTCCATCCCGCCGCCCTCGGGGATGTACTCGTGGCACTCCTCGACGACGAGGAGGAAGGGTTTCTTCAGGCGCTTCTCTTTCGCGAACAGCTGTTTGACGACCTCCAAGAGGAGTTCGTTCGCGGTCTCCTCTTCGAGGTAGCCGGAGACGTCCAAGATGATCGGGACGTTCTGCTCTAAGGCGAGGTTCGCGAGTTTCTCGGCGTGTTCCGGCGAGACGACGATGTCGCACTCGTCGTCGGCGCCGGCGTGGAGAATCTCGTACTCCTCTTTTAAGCCGTAGTACTCCCCGTCCGTGTCCACGATCATGACGGGGAAGCCGTTCGAGAGCAAGTTCTCGATGACGACGCTCGCGGTGTTGCTCTTGCCGGACCCGCTTTTGCCCGTGATAAAGGAACGGCCGGTGAGCACGTCGACGACCGGGAGTTTCACCGGCGATCCCGGCTCCGCCGTCGCGTCGCCGCCGATCCCCTCGCTGACGTCCGCGACGTGGATCGTCTCCTGCTCGGTCATACTCGTGACAGGTAGCGCACGCCTCATAAAGTATCGGCTCGCGGGCGTCGCTGGCCGATTCGAGGGGGTCGGACCCGCAAGACGTATGCCGCAGCCACGAGTCGGCTCGGGCGTGAACACCGAAAGCACCCTCCTCAACGCGTTCATCGGCGCCGTCGCGACGGCCGTCCTCTCGTTTACCGGTATCTCGCCCGTCCTCGGCGGCGCGCTCGCCGCCTACTTGGAGGGCGGCGACCGCGAGGCCGGGCTTCGCGTCGGCGCGTACTCCGGACTGATCGCGTCGATTCCGGTCGTCGGGCTCCTCCTGCTCGGGCTGGTCTTCCTCCCGTTCTTGGGATTCTTCGGGTTCCCGATCGAAGCCGGCCTCGCGATCGGTGGAGTCGTCCTCTTCGGCGCCATCATCGTGGTCGGTGGAATCGCCTACACCGTCGCGTTGAGCGCGCTCGGCGGCTACGTCGGCTCCTACCTACACGACGAACTGTAGGGACACAGCAGGCAGGACGAACTGTAGGGACACGCAAAAATCGACATCAACAGCGCGCCTCGCGTCGCCGAGGTCAGTGTTCGCCGCCGGTGCCGCGCCGGTCCGAGTCCAGGTCGATGTCGAGGTCGTCGAGGAGCGCTTCGGCCTCCTCGCGCTTCTCCTGGTGGTCTTCGAGGAACTCGCGCATGAGCTCTGCGGCCTGCTCTTTGCAGCCGCCACAGAGGCGCTCGCCGTTCACGCACTCCGAGTAGACCTCCTTGGTGAGTTCGTCGTCGTCGCCCGCGAGCAGGTAGGCGTACAGCTCGTAGACGGGGCAGTCGTCGGCCTCGCCGCCCAGCTCGCGCTGCTCGTCGGCGGTGTCGCGCCCGCCGGTCGTCGCGGCTTTCACCTTGTCGTACCCGTCCTCGGGGTCGTCGAGCAGCGAGATGTGGCTCGCCGGGACCGACGAGGACATCTTCCCGCCCGTGAGCCCGGTCATGAACCGGTGATAGATCGAGGAGGGCTGGCGGAAGCCGAACCCGTCGTGGTCGATTTCGACCTCGCGGGCGAGCGACTCGGCCTCGCTCCGCGTGAGGTCGAAGGCGTCGACGTGCCCGTCGAAGACGCGCTTGTCGCCCTCGACCGCCTCGATCAGGGCCTCGAACGCCGCGTCCGTGGCGTTGCGGTCGAAGAAGCGCACGCGGGGCCGGAGCGGCTCCTTGCCGCCGGCGTTGAGTTTGTCGAGGGCGCCGGGCTTCGCGTCGGCCACCGACTCGGGCGGCTCGTAGTCGTCGAGCCACGCGGCGGCGTCCTCACACCGCACGTCGGTCTCTGCGTCGTCGACGTCGGCCGCCAGCGCGTCGTAGGCCGCCCGGACGAGCCGCCGCTCGTCGTCGTCGAGTTCGAAACTCGCGAACGCCTCTGTCACCTTGAAGTAGCGCACGCGAGTCGCCAGGTCGCGGGTCAAGCGGACGTGCGGGTCCTGGTCCGGGCCGACGGGGATGACGGTCGGCTTCGGCTCGTCGACGAGTTGCGGGTAGAGGATGTCGGCGGTCTGGGTGATCACGCTCTGCATGTGCGAGATGTTGGTCTCGCCGTCGAAGCCGTAGATCGCCTCGAACTCGGAGAAGTTCGCCTTCGAGCCGAGTTCGAAGCCGAGGTCCTGGACCGTCCGGTTGTCCGACTGCCGGTAGATCTCGCCCGCCTCGGCGTCGAAGCCGAGCGCGAGCAGCGAGAGGAGGTAGTTGCGGGCGTGCTCGTCGATCTCGTCCCACGACATCCCGCGGGCCGAGTGCGCCTCCAGGTCGGCGATCAGCCCGAACGCGTCGCCGCCCTGCTGTTGGTGCCAGATGATCTCGTCGAAGACCAACTTGTGACCGATGTGCGGGTCGCCCGTGGGCATGAACCCGGAGAGCGCGGCGAAGGGTTCGTCGTTGGCCATCGCTTCTGCGACCGCGTCGTACTCGCGGTGGCCGAAGATGACGCCGCGGCGCATCAGGTAATGGGGGTCGGTCACGTCGTCGGCCACGTCGTCGAACGCCTCGATGCCGAACTCCTCGAATAGGTCCGCGTAGTCGCCGACCGACGCCGACCCCCACGGGTCGAGCGCGACGTCTTCGGGCGGTTCCGCGCGCTCGGTCCCGCCGTCCGTACGGGGGGTGTCCTCGTCCATACGTCCCCTCCAGTCGGTCGACGCAAAAACCGTTCGCTTGCGCGGGAGCGAGTATCACGCCCGTTCTCTCGCTCGGCGTCTCGCCCATCGCCCCCGGAACCGCCTTCCCACCGACCGACCGAACGGGCGTACCGTTATCTGTCACCGGGTCGAACGGCCGACCATGTACGACGACCTGCTGGTGCCGACCGACGGAAGCGAGGCGGTCGACCGCGCGCTCGATCACGCGATTCGGCTGGCGACTGACCACGACGCGACGGTTCACGCGCTGTACGTCGTCGACCGGCGCATCGCGACCGCGAGTTCCGGCGACCTCCACGACGAGGTCGTCGCCGACCTGGAAGCGCAGGGCGAGGCCGCGGTGGCGGCCGTCGCCGACCGCGCCGCCGACGCGGGCCTCGACGTCGAGACCCACGTCGTCGAGGGGACTCCGGACACGGAGATCGTCGGCTACGCCGACGAGCGCGACGTCGACGTGATCGTGTTGAGCCCCGAGGGGAAGTCCCCCCGCGAGCGCATCCAGTCGCTCGGCAGCGTCTCCGACCGCGTGGCGGCCGACGCGAACGTGCCGGTGTTTCTGATCAAGTGAGCGGCGGTCGGTCAGGCGCTGTGGCGCCCCCCGATCGCGGCCTCGTCCGACCGAGTTAGGTGGGTGGGCACACGGAGAGTGACCATGGAACTCACCGTCCTCGGCTCCGGCAGCGCGATGCCGGTTCCGGACCGCGCGCAGGCCGGCTACCTCCTCGCCGACGGCGACCGCTCGCTGCTCGTCGACTGCGGCAGCGGCGTCCTCCAGCGACTGGCCGCCACCGACCCCGGCTACGAGGGCGCGTCGACCGTCCTCCTGACTCACCACCACCTCGATCACGTCGCGGCGCTCTTGCCGCTCATCAAGGCCCGCTGGCTCGCCGGCGAGGAACACTTGGAAGTCGTCGGCCCGGCGGGGACCAAATCGCTCGTCGACGGCCTCCTCGACGTTCACGACTACCTCGACGGGCGGATCGACCTGGCGGTCCGCGAGGTGTCGGCGGCGCGCCCGTTCACCGCGGCCGGGTTCGACGTGACCGCCCGCGAGACGCGGCACTCGATGGACGGGTTCGCCTATCGGTTCTCGCCGCCGAGCGCGGCGGCCGACCCGGCTGAGGGGCCGCTCACGCTCTCGGGCGACACCGAGGCGTTCGCGGGCATGGCGTCGTTTGCGGCCGGGAGCGACCTGCTGGTCCACGACTGTTCGTTCCCCGACGGGACCGACGTGTCGAACCACCCGAACCCCACGGAACTCGGCGCGTCGCTCGCCGGGGTCGACGTCGACACCGTGCTGCTCTCGCACCTGTACCCGCACACCGGGGGTCGCGAACGCGAGATGGCACGGAGCGTCCGGGAGGCCGGGTTCGGCGGCGACGTCGAGGTCGCGAGCGACGGGCTTCGCGTCGCCGTCGGCGCGGCGAGGGAGGGGCGCTAGCTCGCGTGTTCGGTCGCTTTAACGCCGGGGCGCGCCCCTCTCTGCGCCGGTCGAGCGGGTCGGACGTAACCGGGAGTAGTTACCTCGTATCATGATCGACCCAGATATTTAAGCGAACCCGGTGGATCCGTTCGGGTATGACCGGCCCACTCGCTGACGACTTCGGACGGGAGGTGACGGGGGTGCGAATCTCGCTCACCGACCGGTGTAACTTCGACTGCGTCTACTGTCACAACGAGGGGTTAGGCGACACGCGGGGGCCGATGGAGCCGAGCGACGAGGAGATGAGCGCCGACGACGTGGTCCGATTCCTGGAGGTCGTCGAGGGGTACGGCGTCGACTCGGTGAAGTTCACCGGCGGCGAACCCATGCTCCGACAGGACTTAGAAGAGATAATCGAGCGCACGCCCGACTCGATGGAAGTGTCGATGACGACCAACGGGACGTTCCTCCCCGGCCGCGCCGCGGACCTGAAGGAAGCCGGACTCGACCGCGTGAACGTTTCACAGGACGCGCTCGACCCGGACGACTTCGCGGCGGTAACCAAATCCGGCGCGTACGAGCGGGTTCTCGAAGGGGTCAAAGCCGCCGTCGACGCCGGCCTCGACCCGGTGAAACTGAACATGGTGGTGTTCACGCACACCGCCGGCTACGTCGAGGAGATGGTCGAGCACGTCGCCGACAACGAGGGGCTCCAGCTCCAACTCATCCAGTACATGCCGGAGCTGACCGGGAAACCCGAGTGGAACGTCGACATCGAACGCGTCCACGACTGGCTCGCGGAGATCGCGACCCGCGTCGAGCGACGCGAGATGCACGACCGGAAGCGGTACTTCGTGGGGGGAGACGGCGACGACGCGGGCGGAATGGTCGAAATCGTCGACCCCGTCGAAAACGAGGAGTTCTGTGCCAACTGCGGCCGCGTCCGCGTCACCCACGAGGGGTATTTAAAAGGCTGTCTCAACCGCAACGACGACCTCCGGTCGATGGGGGAGATGACTCGCGCCGAGATCGCGGAGACCTTCGAGGCGGTGGTCGCCAACCGAGTCCCCTACTACGGCGAGTACCTGGTCGAGAACGACGACGGAGAGTACGAACTCAACGAGGCGTACCTCGGCACGCCGACCATCGCGGACTGACTCCGTCGAGGGGCCGGGGTACGCCACCGATCGACGCAGCGAGGGCCTACTCGCCCGCGTACTCGACCCAGAACGCCGCCGCAACGACGACGCCGGCGAGCGCCAGCGTGATCGGGACGATCGGCACGTCGTACCCGAGATTCACGGCGAACACCATGATCTGGACGACGAACAGCAGCAGCATCGCCAGCGAGCCGACGATCCGCTCGCCGAGGTCGCTTCCGGAGACCTCGAACAGGACGCTCATGAACACGACGACGGCGGGCATCGCCAGCACGGCGACCGCCTTTCCGACCGCGTTGTCCGGGTTGCCGGCGGCGTTCCAGTGTATCACCATCTGGTCGGGGAGGGTCGCGTAGAGGGCGACGCCGACCGCCAACAACGTCCCGGTTACGACCGCGGCGACCGCGCGCTGCCGCGCCAAGAGACGGAGGAGGACGTTCATACCCGTCTCCAACGCGCCCGACAGACAAATGCGTTCCCGCGCTCTCGTGTTCGCTCTCCGCCGCTCACTCGTCGCTCGCCTCGCCAGACTCGCCGCGGGGCTCCGTCACGGTGAGCGATCCCGTGACCGACTGCGCCGACGGGGGTGCGAGCGTGATCCCCTCGTCGTCGAACCGCCGTTTCACCAGCCGACGGAAGTCAGATCGCAGCGACCGGATGTCCTGATTGCTCGGGTCTCCGACCCAGAGGTTCGCCTGCAGGGTGATCGCGTTCTCGCCGAGTTCGACGACGCGAGCGTTCGGTGTCGGGTCGTCGAGAACCGACTCCAGCATCGCTGGGATCTGTTGGAGCGTCAACAGCGCCTGCTCCGTGTCCTCGCCGTAGGCGACGTACACCTGCTCCGTGATCCGATACCGGTCGCGGCCGTACGGCCGGGTGATCGCGTTGGTCGTGAGCTCGGTGTTCGGGACGGAGACGGTCTCGTGATCCGGCGTTCGGATGCGGGTGACGCGGAAGTCGACCGCCTCAATCGTCCCTTTGCCGCCCGACCACTCGACCCAATCGCCCACGTTGAAATCGGGGTCCGCGACGAGGAACATCCCGCTGATGAGCGACCCGAACACCTGCTGGCCGGCGATGCCGAGCGCGAACGTCAGCGCCGCGATGATCACCGCCGACTCCGAGAGGACCCGGCCGTAGCCGGCGGCGATGACCCCCGTGAGCGTCGCAAACCCGATCATCGTGACCCGCAGGTACGTCTCCGTCGCCGTCTCGATGGTGGGGTTGTTCCGGTTGCGAGACCGAACGGCTCGGACGCCGAAGGGGATCAACACGAGGTGCCCGAGGAGGTAGACGCCGCCGAACCCGACGAGGAACCAGAGGAGTTCCGACAGCACTTGGCTGTACACCGACACGACATCAGTCACCAACTCCGGGACGGGCGTTTGCTCGACCATGCATCGAGGTCAACGGCGCGTGGTAAAAATCCCGATTCAGACGGGTCGTTCTGCGTCACCGACCGCTTCTCCAGTATGGTGTGAAAACGACGAGGAGGTCTTGCACATCGTTTCTACCTTCCGGACCCCCCTACGTCGGAGGTTCGTGTACGCTCACCTAGTTATATATCCAGTCTGTACAAATACCATGTATAATGAGCGAGACGCCGAGTGTTGATCTGCTAGAGGCGTTCGAAAATGCGTTCCCTGACACGGGATTTGTTCTAAACGAGACGGGTGAGATCGTTCGCACGTTCGTCGGGCCGGAGATTGATGTCCTCCTGATTGAAGAGATTCAGGATGCGGTCGGGCAGTCCGTCGAGGACGTGTTTCGGGAACAGACCGCCCGAAACCTGAAAGAACAGATCGATCGGACGCTCGCCGCTCAGGACCTCGAAACGAGCGAGTATGTCGTCGAGACCGAGGTCGGCGCCCTCTCGTTCGAAGCGCGCATGGCACCGGTCGAGACCGAGGGTCCGGAGAAACTGGTCGTCGCGCTGTTTCGAGACGTCACCGCACGAGACCTGTACGCAAAGCGCCTCGACGAGAACAACCGGGTCGTCTCCACGATTCAGGAGTCGACGCAGGCAGTGAGTCGGGCGGAGACGGTCACGGACCTCTACGAATCGATCTGCGAAGTGATCACCGCATCCACGCCCTACCAGTTCGCCTGGATCGGCCGCTACGACGAGGGGGGGAAGAAGGTGATCCCGGTCGCCGTCGGCAGCGGCGGCGCCGAATACGTCTCGCAGTTGGACCTGACAGTCCCCGGTTCAGGCTCCGACCGGACCCGGCCGCCGGCGGTCACAACCGTCACGCAGGGAGACCGACAGATCGTCCAGAGCGTCCACTCGTCCACATCGAACGGAGCGTGGCGGACTACCGCCCTCAACGAGGGGTTCCAGTCCATCGCGGCGTTCCCAATCTTCGAGCACAACACCAGCGACATTGTCGGGGTGCTGAACGTCTACGCACAGCGGCCGTACGCTTTCGGCTTTAGCGAACGTGAGCTGTTCGAGGAGCTGTGCCGTGACATCGCGTTCACCGGAGAGGTGATCGCCGCACAGGAACTGGTCGAAGATCAGAAGGAGCAACTGCAAGCACGGAACTACGAGTGGGAGATCCTCAACCGGATCGTCCGCCACGACATCCGAAACAAGATGGCCGTCATCACGGGGTACGCGGAATTGCTCACCGACTCGGTCACGGGCGAGGAACGCGAACACCTCGATAAGGTCCTCAAAAGCAGCAAACAGGTCATCGAGATCACGAAAGAAGCGCGTGACGTGGCGGAAGCGCTCGGGAACGCCGGCGACGTCGAACTCCAAAACGTCGCAATGGCACCGGTACTGGAAGCGGAAGTCGACGAAATCGGACAGATCTACCCGCCCGCCTCCGTGACAATCGACGGGGACCTACCGACCGTGACGGTTCGGGCCAACGAATTTCTCTCCTCGGTGTTCCGGAACATTCTGTCGAACGCGATCATGCACAACGAGTCGGCAGAGCCCCGCGTCACGGTGTCGACGACGGTGAAAGACGAGACGGTGGTCGTCGACATCGCCGACAACGGTCCGGGAATACCGGAACAGATTCGCGAGTCGGTCGTCGCAACCGACAAACCCATCGGCTGGCCCGACGAGCGGACCGGAGACGCCAACGGCGAAGGAGCCGAAGACGCCGGTTCGGCGAGCGAACACGGCGTCGGTCTTCGACTCGTCTGCTCACTCATCGACCAGTACGGCGGCGACATCTGGTTTACCGACAACGAACCGGAAGGCACGGTCGTCACTATCGAATTACGTCGTAGCTGAGAGCGGTCGTGTTCACGCGGGCGGCAGCGACCTCTCGATGTCGTCACTGCTCGCGTTTCGCGCAGATAACGGGCACAGTGGGATTCGAACCCACGACCGTCGGATTAGAAGTCCGACGCTCTATCCGGGCTGAGCTATGTGCCCTCGTCCACAGCTGACTCGGCCAGCGTAAAAAACGCCCCCGGTTCGCGGCGGGCGCGTCCACGCCCCAACAGCAGACCTAAGTCCGACACGAGACTACTCGGCGCTAATGAACGTCATCGGAACCGTCGGTCTCCCCGGCAGCGGAAAAGGGGAGGCGGCGAACGTGGCCGAGAACGCGGGGATCCCGGTCGTCGTGATGGGCGACGTGATCCGCGCCGAGTGCCGGCGACGCGGGCTCGACCCCGCCGAACACCACGGCCGGATGGCCGGGACGCTCCGCGAGGAGGAGGGCGCAGACGCGATCGCCGCCCGGACGTTGCCGCGCATCCGCGACGCGGCGGCGAGCGGGGAGTCCGACACCGTCCTCGTCGACGGCCTCCGGTCGACCGTCGAACTGGAGCGCTTCCGCGAGGCGTTCGGCGACGACTTCACGCTGGTGGCGGTCAACACGCCCTTCGAAGTCCGCGCCGAGCGACTCGACGACCGCGGCCGCGACGAGTCCGACTCCGATCTGGAGGCCCTCCGCGAGCGCGACGCCCGCGAACTCGACCTCGGGCTCGGCGAGACCCTCGACCGGGCCGACGTCGAGATCGACAACACCGGAACGCTGGCCGAGTTCCAGCGCCGCGTCCGTGAGGTCCTCGGCGTCGACGACGGCGCGGAGGCCGGCGACGAGTCCGCACCCGCGACCGCAAACACCGGAGGTGACGGCTCGTGATCTACAGCGTCGACGTACGCATCGAGGCCCCCGTCCGCGACACCGAGGTGACCGACCGGGTCGCCGACGCGGTCAGGAACGTCTTCCCGGACGCGGAGCCGGTCCACGAGGACGGCCGCTTGGTCGCCGAGGCACACACCCTCGACGCCTTCTCCGACGTGCTCCACGAACAGGAGATCCTCGACACGGCCCGCCGGGTGTTCTTCCAGCGCAGCACCGACGACGGGTTCTCGTTCGCCTTAAAAAAGCAGGCGGCGTTCGAGGGCGTCGTCAACTTCGCCGTCGGCGAGGCGGACGAACTCGGCGAGATCACCGTCGACGTGCGCGTCAGAGAGCCGGCCGTCGACGAGTTCATCGACTACGTCGCGCCCGAGACGGACGAGGGGCGTCCCGTCGACCCCGTTCGAGAGTACGGCGACCGGATCGAGCCCGAGCCGGACGACTACTGAGCGCTGTCAGTCGACCAGCGTCCTGCCACGCTTCGCGTCGGCTCTCTCCTAGTCGCTCACGAACGTCGCGGCCGCGCCGCCGATGGCGCCGAACGCCGCCGGGTACACCGCCCCCGCGAGGAGGACGGCCGTGATCACGTCGGGCGCGACCGTCCCGTCACCGACCGAGTACCGGAAGAGGAACGCGCCGAGCACGGCCAGCGGGAGGTACCCGACGACGACGAGCGCGCCGTTCTTCGCGCCGTCGGTCGGGTCGGTTCCGCCGGCGAACCGCCCCGCGACGACCCCGGCGAGAACCAGGAGGACGGGCGGAACGACGAACAGGATCGACAGCGTTCCCCCGTCGGCCTGCGAGATGAGGTTCGTCATCTGGTCGCCTCCGATCAGCGACGGCACTCGCGTGTCGACGAAGTGGCCGTTGTAGAACAGCCAGCCGACCGCCTGCCACGTCGGGATCGGATCGCCGCCGAAGAGGTCGGCGAGCGCGTTGAACCCCGCTAGCTGCTCCTCGACGGCGCCGTTCTGGGTGACGTAGGTGAACAGGTAGCCGAGGACGTACGCGGCGACGCCCGCGCCGGTTCCGGCGACGATTCCGCTCGTACCGTTCGATCGGTCGGAGACGGACATGCGTCCGGCATCGTTTCGTCGTTCATAAGTGTTTGTTGGCTCGGAACGGCGGTCGAAGAGAATCTGAAACCCCCGAAATCGGTTAGTTCGTCGCCTCTCGCCACTCCTCTTGTGTGATCGAGTAGCGTATCTCGTCGTGGACGCTCCCGTCCGCGAAGGTGATGTGATTTCGCAACAGCCCCTCGCGCCGCCCGCCGAGCCGGTCGACGTACTTCTCGATGGCGCGTCGCGACTGCTCGTTTTCCGGAAGGTGGCTCACGGTGACGAGGGCCAAATCGAGGTCCTCGAAGGCGACGGCGGCGAGCGCCGCGGCGCGCTCGCCGGAGTACCCGCGGCCCCAGAAGCGCTTGCGGAGCCACGTGCCGAGGGTCGCGGTCCGCTTTTCCCAGTCGACGGCGAACCCGCCGAACCCGGCTATCTCGCCGGCTCCGTCCTCGCCTTGGCGAGGCCGGATGACGTAACCCGCCGCCTCGTTGTCCTCCCAGCGTTTCCGGCCGCGTTCGAGGAACTCCAGCGTCTCCTTCTTCGTTTCGTGGGGGTCCCACGTGACGTGTTCGGTCACTTCGTCGATGGCGGGGTCCGACGAGCAGATGCGATAGCAGTCGTCGAGGTCGACGGTCTCCGGCCATCGAGGGTCCAATCGGAGTCGCTCCGTCTCGATCGTTTCGGGGAACACAGCCGAGCGTCTCGCGGACGCGTATAAAAGCCACCGCGAGCGTGAGACGCGCTGCCGTGTCTCTGGAGGGCTCGCCGATCGCGACCCGATCAGTCGAGCAGGCCGTAGTCGCGGAGCGCGTCCCCGAGCGCCGCCCGCTTGACCAGCGCGAAGCCGACACAGATTATCAGGAAGCCGGCGACGGTGTTCGGCGTGATCGCTTCACGGAGGAACAGCCAGCCGGCGACCGCGGCGAACGCCGGCGCGACGTACGAGACGAGGTTGATCTCGATCGGTCCGAGCCGGTCGAGCAGATCGAAGTAGATCAGGAAGCCGAGCCCGCTGGCGACGATAGCGAGGTAGCCGAGCGCGAGCACCGCCTCCGTCGACCACGTCACGTCGGCGACCGACTCGCCGAGCGCGAACGACACCGCGTGCGTCAACAGGGCGCCGACGAGCATCGACCACGCCTCCATCGTCTCGATCGGCAGGTCGTCGTCCGCGGCTCGGGTCAGCACCGATCCGAGCGCGAACGAGGCCGCCGCCAACAGGACGAGCAGCTTCGCGACCGTGCCGCCGGCGGCGAGGTTGTTCGGGTCCGGCGCGGCGAGTACGACCGCGCCGACGAGGCCGACGACGAGACCGGCCACGCCGACCGCGGTCAGTCGCTCGGAGGGGAGGAACGCGCGAGCGAAGACCGTCGTCAGAACCGGCGAGAGGCTGACGATGACGGCGGCGACCGCGCTCGTGACGGCCGGATCGCTCTCGCCGATAAAGAGGAACACGTGATAGGCGGCGATGATCAGGGTCGCGCCGACGGCGACGGTGGTCCACTCGTCGCGGCCCCGCGGAATCGGGTCTTCGACGGCGTACGCCGCGTACGCGAGCATGACCACGCCCGCGATGTCGAACCGAAACGCGGCGAAAAGCACCGGCGGGAAGTACGCGAGCCCGGCGTTGATGGCCATGAACGCCGATCCCCACACCGCGGCGAGGACGAGAAACAGCCCGAGGTTCCGTGTTCGGCTCACACACCGACTCTCCCCGCAGCGCGCCAAAAGGTTCCGGAACCGGCCGCCCGTGCAGGGATCGGCGCGGCGGGCGTCCCGTTCGTCGCTATCGGATCCGGTAGCGATCCACGTCTGCGGAGCCGTCGCGGGCGACGACGCCGACGTCGGCGAGTCGCCGGAGGGCGTCGGCGACCGTCCGCTCGCGGGCGCCGACCTCGTCGGCGACGGCCGACGGCGTGCCCTCGGTCTCGACCACCGCGGCGAGGACCGCGGCGAAAAACCGGCTGTCGGACTCGGTGCCCAGCCGCTCGTCTATCTCGGCCAGCGTGTCCTCCACGCGCCCCTGCACCCACCGCTGGGCCAGCGAGAGCTCCCGGTCGAGGTTCTGGAGGCGGCTGTACTCGCCGGCGAGGTCGGCCAGCCCGTCCGCGCCCTCGCTCTCCTCCGGGTCGTCGATCGAGAGGTGTTGACACCGGGACGCCATGTCGAAGCTGTTCTTCGCGGGGTACGCGCTCTTCGCGCCGAAGCCGTACGGAGAGACGCTCACTTCGAGCCGGAGGCTGCGAGCGATCCGGAAGTACTTGCGGCGCTGATCGTCGGTGGTCGACTCGATGAGGCCGGCCTCCTCGAGCTTGCGTAGGTGGTCGATGACGGCCTTCGGACTGACGTCGAGGTACTCCGAGATCTCCGTGACGTAGCAGGGCTTCGTGGCGAGCAGCCGGAGGATGCGTCGCCGGTTCTCGTTCCCGAGGAGATCGAGCAGTACCGCAGAATCCATTAACGTATGGTTAGCGTCGAGAGGTGAAAAGGCTGACTTCTGGCGACGGACGCGGATGCCTCTCTGCGGGCGGTTCCCGCGTGACGCTCGCGAGGTGTCCGGAGCGAAGAGTAGTTAGTCCACCACGCTGAAACGGGGCGTATGGAGACGGCACTCGTTATTCTCGACGGATGGGGCCTCGGCGGCGGTACGGCGGAGGACGGCGAAGAACCGGTCGATCCCTCGGGCCGACCGGCGGGCCGCGACGCGGTCGCGGCGGCGGACACGCCGACCTTCGACGGGGCGACCGACCGCGGCGCCAACGGCGAACTCGTGGTTCACAGCCGGCGCGTGGGGCTCCCCGAGGGACAGATGGGGAACTCCGAGGTCGGCCATTTAAATATCGGTGCGGGGAGAGTCGTCAAGCAGGCGTACACGCGGATCACGGACGCGCTCGCGGAGGGGTCGCTCGCCGACATCGGCGCCATCGCCGACGCGCTCGACCACGTCGAGGCGACCGGCGGGCGAGTCCACTTCATGGGCCTCGTCTCCGACGGCGGCGTCCACTCCGACGTCGAACACCTGCTCGCGCTGATCGACGCCGCCGCCGACGCCGGGGTGCCGGCGACGACCCACGCGTTCACCGACGGGCGCGACACGGCGCCCGAGATCGCCGACGGCTTCCTCGCCGACGTGACGGCGAAGGCGGACGAGCGCGGTACGGGCCACGTCGCGACCGTGATGGGTCGGTATCACGCGATGGACCGCGACGAGAACTGGGAGCGGACGCGGAAGGCGTACGACGCTATCGTCGACCGCGAGGCGCCACACGCCGCCGACACGGCCGTCGAGGCGGCGACGGCGGCGCACGCCCGCGGCGAGACCGACGAGTTCATCGAACCGACGCTCGTCGACGACGCGCCCGCGCTCGCCGACGGCGACGCGGTCGTCTTCTTCAACTTCCGGGCCGACCGCGCCAGACAGCTGGTCCGGATGCTCACTGATACACAGCCGGCGTGGGCGTTCGACCTCGACCAGCCGGACGTCGCGATGACCACGATGACCGAGTACGACGAGACGTTCGCGTTCCCGGTGGCGTTCCCGCCGGAGATGCCGGAAAACACCATCGGCGAGGTCGTCTCGGACGCCGGGCTCACCCAACTGCGCCTCGCCGAGTCGGAGAAGTATCCCCACGTGACCTACTTCCTCAACGGGGGGCGCGAAGTCGAGTTCCCCGGCGAGCGCCGGGAGATCGTGGAGAGCCCGGACGTGCCGACCTACGACCTCCAGCCGGAGATGTCGGCGCCGGCGGTGACCGACGAGGCCATCGACATCATCGAGTCCGACGACCCCGATATGTTGGTCCTCAACTACGCGAACCCGGATATGGTGGGCCACACCGGCGACTTCGACGCCGCGGTCGAGGCGGTCGAAGCGGTCGACGCCCAACTCGGTCGGCTCCTCGACGCCATCGCCGACGCCGGCGGGCACGCCATCGTGACCGCCGACCACGGCAACGCCGACGACATGGGCACCCTCGAAGAGCCACACACCGCACACACGTTCAACCCGGTCCCGTTCGTCTACGTGAGCCCCGACGGCGACGACGGGGGCGCGACGGTCCGTGAGGACGGCTCGCTCTGTGACATCGCGCCGACGCTCGTGGAACTCATCGGACTCGATCAGCCCGCCGAGATGACCGGCGAGTCGCTCCTCGTCGAATAAACGGTAAACTACGGTCGGATTGTCTCTGGTTCCAGCCGTTTTAAGTCCCTGACCGGCGAGTCATCTTTCATGACAGACGGAACCACTCCGGTTATCGCCGCCGCCTATCGAACGCCGCAGGGACGAGACGGAGGCGTCTACGCTGACACTCGCAGCGAGGACCTCTCGACGACGCTCATCGACCACACGCTCTCGGAGACGGGGCTGACGGGCGACCACGTCGACGACCTGATGTGGGGCGTCGCCCAGCAGCGCACCGAACAGGACAACAACGTCGCGCGCGTCATCGCCCTGCTCTCCGAGTTGGGCGAGTCGGTGCCCGCAACCTCTATCAACCGCTGGTGTGCCTCCTCGATGCAGGCGGTCATCTCCGCGTCCGACGCCATCGCGGCCGGAAACCGCGACTGCATCATCGCCGGCGGCGTCGAGAACATGAGCCGGGTCCCGATGGACGGCGACTCGTACGAACACCTCCACCCGGAGCTCTCCGAGCAGTACAACATCTTCCAGCTACAGATGGGGATGACCGCCGAGAAGGTCGCCGAGGAGTACGACGTGAGCCGCGAAGCGCAAGACGAGTACGCCGCGCGGAGCCACCAGCGCGCCGCCGAGGCGACGGAGTCGGGCCGCTTCGACGACGAGATCGTTCCCGTGGAGACCGACGACGGACTCGTCGAGGAAGACGAGGGGATCCGCCCGGACACGACCGCGGAGAAGCTCGCCGGCCTCTCGCCCGCGTTCACCGGCGACGGGTCGGTGACCGCCGGGAACTCCTCGCAGATCTCCGACGGCGCGTCGCTGACGCTCGTCACGAGCAAGGCGTTCGCGGAGGATCACGGCCTCGACGTGCTCGCGGAGGTCGGCACGAACAACGTCGCCGGCGTCGACCCGACCGTGATGGGGATCGGTCCGGTCCCCGCGACGCGGGGCTTACTCGATCGCGCCGGGACGACCATCGACGACTACGACCTCGTCGAACTCAACGAGGCGTTCGCCTCCCAGTGTGAGTACTCCCGGCGCGAGCTCGGCATCGACGAGGAGCAGTACAACGTCAACGGCGGCGCCATCGCGCTCGGCCACCCGCTCGGGGCCTCCGGCGCACGGCTCCCCGTGACGCTCGTCCACGAGATGCAAAAGCAGGACGCCGACCGCGGGCTCGCAACGCTCTGTGTCGGCTTCGGGCAGGGCGCGGCGATCGAGTTCAGTCGGTAATCGGTCGGCGCCGTCGCTGGTTGATATTTAAAAGCACACTGCGTGCGTCGCGGCCGCGCGCTGCGGAGTTACTGAATGTGGCCTTCGCGCCGGAGCTGGTCCGCGTCGTCGTCGTCGTACCGCCACTCGACGTTCGCCTTCTCGTCTTGCCAGTCCCACGGTTCCGCGAGGACCACGTCGCCCTCGCTGATCCAGGTGCGGTACTTCATGCGGCCGGGGATCCGGCCCATTCGCGTTTCGCCGTCGACACAGCGCAGTCGCACGTGGTTCCCGCCGAGGTGCTCTGTCACCACGGCGAACACTTCGTCGTCCGAGGGCATTCGGAGGTTCTTGCGTCCGGATTCTTCGCTCATACAGGGAGTACGACCGTCGCCCGTATAAGTGATGGGAGATGCGTGTGCGCGTATGTCGTGAGATATGTCATCACTCGACATATACGCGATATGACACCACGAGACGCGCGGCGCGGAGCCTGCCTTCGGGCGGTCGCAGACTCCCGCTGCCCGCGATTCGCGTTCCGTTCGGTCGTCGCGCTCGGACCGGGTTCCCCGCTAACCTGCTCGCTCGCAGAGCGGCCCGCTCGCCGGGCGACTCACTCCCGGCCCGTCGTCGGCCCGATTCCACCGAACGCGTCCTCGACCTGCGCGAGCGTCTCCGCCTCCGTGCCCGCGTTGTCGATGACGACGTGGTCGGCGTCGATCTCGTCGAACTCCCGTTTAAACTGGAGGTGGACCTCGAAGTCGGCGTCGCTGATCCCGTCGCGACGCTCGATCCGTCGTTTGACGACCGATTCCTCACAGACCACCTCGACGAGGGTGAACGACCCGGCGTCGCTCTCGCCCACCCCACGGGCGTCGGCGCGGAGCTGCGCGTCCGCGAACGTCGCGTCGAGGACCACCGACGCACCGCTCGCAACCCGCTCGCGGGCGCGGTCGAGCAGCGCCGCGTAGACGGCCGCCGTCTCCGCGTCGGTGTACGACGGCTCCTCGAACAGCTCCTTCCTGACAACGTCGGTGCGGAGCCGCTCGCCGTCGACGCGCTCGGCGACGCGCTCCGCGACGGTCGATTTGCCGACGCCCGGCAGCCCGCAGACGACGACGAGGTCGCCGGCGGCCGACGCGCCCGGCGACGCCCGGCCGGCGTCGGTCTCGTCACCCGCTGTCATCGGCGGCCCCCCGCGTGCCGGTCTCCGTCGTGCATTCGTCCGCACGATTCGTCGAGATCCAAATGAAGCTTCCTTTCAGCGCGGGCCGAGTGCGCCGTCGAGCGAAGCGTTCAAACCCCGCGCCGACGAGATTCGGGACATGAGAAACTTGGAGTCGCTCGCGCTCGACGAGAACGAGGAGATGCTCGCGCCGGCGGTGGTGCTCGCGACGATCGCCCTCCTCGCCGTCTTCGTCGTCGGATTCTTGGTGTTTGCCGTCGGGCTGATCGCGTAATCGGCAATCGACAGGCAATGACGGGTTTATAAGCAACGACCGATCGACCAGTCGGCGCACGGACGCTCGTCGCGCCGGTGACGCTCGGCCCGTTCGGGTCCCTTTTTCGGCCCGTTCGCGTCCCCTTTTCGGCCCGTTCGCGTCCCTTCTCGCCCCGTTCGGGTCCCTTTTGAAACTCGGGGGCGAGTCGGTGCGTATGAGCTTCGATCTTCTGCCGGAACTTCTCGAACGCAACGCCGACCACGTTGCGTCACTCGACGCTGACGCCTTCGAGAACCGGCGCGACGGTCAGCGTCCGCCGGTGGTCTCCGTCTGCTGTTCCGACTCCCGCGTGTCACAGGAGGGCATGTGGGCGGTCGACCGGCCCGGATTTCTCTTTACCGCCGGCAACATCGGAAACCGAGTCAGCGACACCGTGGACGGCGAGCGCGTCCTCGACGGCAGCGTCGCCTACCCGCTCGTGTACACCGAGACGGACGTCCTCGCGGTCGTCGGCCACACCGGCTGCGGGGCGGTCGGCGCCGCGCTCAACGCGGTCGAAACCGGCGAACTGCCGGCCGATCCCGGCGTCAGAACCGACGTGTCGACTCTCGTGCCGATAGTCGAGGCGGGACTCGACGCGCTCGACGGCACCGGGGATAGCGACGCCGACGCCGCGACCGCCAGCGTCCGGAACCGCCTCGTGGAGTACAACGTTCACGAACAGGTGGCGATGGCCCGCGAGACCGACGCGGCCGCCGACGCGTCGGTGTACGGCTTCGTGTACGACTTTCACGGGGCCTACGGGGGGCCTGACGGGGCGGTCTACCTCGTGAACGCCGACGGCGAGCGCGACCCCGACGCCCTCCGTGACCGCGTCGGCCCCGAACACGCGGCGCGCGTGGCGACGCTGCTGTAACGGGCATCCGACAGCCGTATCACTCCGACGACCGAACGGAGTGGTAATGGACCGCCGCGTTCTGTTCGCGAGTCTGATTCTGCTTGCCGGCGGCGCGACCGGGGTCGGCGTCGCGCTGTTCGCCTTCGTCGGCGTCGACGACGCCACCATCGACGCCGAGGTCGTCTGGGAGTCTGGCCCCGTCGCCGGCGACGGCGACGACGGAAGCGGCGCGGTCGTCGCCACCATGGACGGCGACCCGCTCGTCCTCCAACCGGCCGTCGCGGACGGCGATCGGACGATACGCGCCACCGTCGCCGGCGGAACAGTTGCGTGGGAGACGCCCCTCGGCGACGGCGTCGGTGCCGGCGACGGCACGGACCCGCCGACCGTGAGCGGGCTGGTCACGGGCGCGCTCGGCGACGGCGACGCCGTCGCGTTCACGACCGACTCGGGCGCGCTCGTGGTGCTCGATGCGGCCGACGGAACCGACCGGTTCACCGTCGACCTCGGCGGACCGAGCGGGCTTCGCCCGGCGATGGGCGACATCGACGGCGACGGCGATACCGAAGTCGCCGCGGCCACGACCGACGGTCGGATCGTCGCCGTCGACGCCGCCGGCGAGACGGTGTTCCGGACTGCACTCGACGGGTCGATCGAGCGGCGACCGCTGGCCGTCGATTTCGATGGGTCCGACGACGCCGACACCGAGGCGATCGTCACCCGCGGCCTCGCGGTCGCGACGGCGACCGACGGGGGTCGGACGATCAGACTGCTCGACGGATCGGGACAGGCGCAGTGGACGACGACCCCGTCAGTGACGCCGTTCACGTGGAGCGCGGCCGACTCCCGCGACGGCCCGGTGATCGCCATCGGCGGGACGAACGGGAACGTAGAGACCGTCGATGTCGCGGACGGGGGTACTCGCTACGAGATCGGGTTACAGGACCTCCCGGTCGCCGTGGGCGACGCGGACCCCGGCCGCGTCCACGTCGCCGGCAGCGGGAGCGTCTGGGCCGTCGACTTACTCGACGGCGAAGTGGTCTGGAAACAGCAGTACGGCGGCGATACGCGGGTGAACACGCCGTACATCGGCGACGTGACCGGCGACGGGTCGCCGGGACCGGTCGCGGTGAACCGAGACGGCGGGATGCTCGCGTTGAACCAGCAGGGCGAACCGATCGCCCGCGGCGACGTCGGGGGAGTCGTCTACAGCGGCCCGCTGTTCGCCGACGTGACCGGCGACGGCAGCGACGACGTACTCGTCGTCACACAGACCGGCCGAATCGTGGCGTTTTCCGACTGAGAGCCGCGACGGAGCGGACGCTGGTTTATCAGAAGGACACGTCACACACCCAGTCGCGGGCTGGCGTTTTGAAAACGGATTTCACCGGAAACGCGGTGTGTCGGAATAGCTACTGCTCGGCAGCAGAGAACACGAAAAAGCGAGCGTTCGCGCGCTTAGTGCTGTTCGTCCTCGTACACCCAGGCGGCGGTGTCGAGGCCGTAGTCGACGAGTTCGGACTCGTCGAAGAACAGGTCGATCTCGCGCTCGTTCGCGCCCTCGTCCTCGTGGTCCGACGCGTGGATCACGTTGTGGCCGAGGTCTAAGCCGAAGTCGCCCCGGATCGTACCCGGTGCGGACTCGGCGGGGTCGGTCTCGCCGACCATCGCGCGGACCTGTCGGGTCGCGTCGGCGCCTTCCCACACCATCGCGAAGACGGGTCCGGAGGTGATGAACTCGACGAGACCGTCGAAGAACGGCTTGCCCTCGTGTTCACCGTAGTGGTCGTGTGCGAGGTCCTCGTCGATCTGCATGAACTTCCCGCCGACGAGCTTCAGCCCGCGCTCCTCGAAGCGGGAGACGATTTCGCCGATGAGCCCGCGCTGGACGCCGTCGGGCTTGACCATCACGAAGGTGCGCTCGTCGTGGTGGCTCATCTACTCGCCACCCTGGTTGCGCCCTTCCTCGGTCCACTCGAGGTCGCGCGCCTCGCGGCCGAGGAAGTAGTTCTTCTCCGCCTTCGAGTCGACGAAGTGGAGGATCTGTCCGTTCGTCTTGACGTACATCGTGCCCGTGCCGGGCTCGATCTCCTCGCCGGTGTAATCGCAGGTGCGTGTCTCGACCATTGGTTATCGACCTCCGATGGAGTCGGCGTCCCGCTGGGTCTCCCGGAGCTGGAGCACGTCGCCCATGCGGACGGGGCCCAGGACGTTCCGGGTGATGATCCGGCCCTGGTTCGATCCCTCTTGGATGCGGCATTTGACCTGCATGGCCTCGCCGTGCATCCCGGTCTTGCCGACGACCTCGATGACCTCCGCGGTCGTCGAGTCGCCGGTGCCCTCTTCTGCGCTCATGGGTGGTTATCGAAGCTCCGCGACCTTCTCGCCGATGTCCTCGACGTCGTCGGCGGCGTCGCCGGCGTCGACAACGGCGGCGGCGGCCGAGCCGACTTCGAGGCCGGCGGCGTGGCCGACTTCGTCCTGCGTGTCGACAAAGACGACCGGGATGCCCTTCTCCTCCGCGAGCTCGGGGAGGTGCATCACGATCTCCTCGGGGGAGACGTCTTCGGCGACGATGACGAGGTCCGCGTTGCCGCGCTCGACGGCCTTCGTGGTCTCGTTGGTTCCTTTCTTCACGGTACCGGTGTCTCGGGCGACCTCGAGCGCCTCAAGCGATCGCTCGGCGAGGTCGGCTGGGGTTTCGTAGTCTACGTAAACGGGCATATGTTGTTCTCCTACCCTCCGTGCGGGCTCGCGTGTCCGTACCGTGGTCGGTCCCTAACGGAACGGCACATCATCAACCCCACAGAGGCTGTGACCCGACGTTATCCGGACATCCATAAAAGCGCTTTCAATGTCGTGCGGGTGTGCGAGCGGGGCTCACGGCGTTCCGTCCGGCGTTCGCCGTCTGCGTGACAGTTCGATCGGGGTCGCTCGTCGCGGCCCGCCGGGGCGTCGGCGTCGAACTCCGCGCTTTTTAAACGGGGCTCGCCCGTTCTCCGCGTATCGAATGCCCCGCCTCGTTCACTACTCCGACATCGAGAACGTCTTCGACACGCCGGAGCGGGCGGCCCGGCTCGCCGGGCGCATCCGCGAACTCTCCGGACCGGACGCGGCCGTCGTCGCCACCGGCGACACCACCGCGCCGGGCGTCCTCTCGCTTGTCGCCACCGGCCGGCAGATTCTCGACTTTTACGCCGCGACCGACACCCTCCTCGACACCTTCGGCAACCACGAGTTCGACTACGGTCCGGACCCGCTTCGCTCGTTGATCCGTGACGCCACCGCGACGTTCGTCTCCGCGAACGTCCGCGACGAGTCCGGCGAGCCGTTCGGTCGCGCCGAGGGCGCGGTCCCCTGGACGATCCGTCGCGTCGGCGGCGCCGCCGTCGGGTTCGTCGGCGTCACCGACCCCGCAACGCACTCGCTGAACCCGATGGCCGCCGAACTCTCCTTCGACGACCCGGTCGTCTCCGTCCGAGACGCGCTCGCGGAACTGCGCGAAGCGGCGGCCCAAGCGGGCGACGGGATCGACCACACGGTCGTCCTGTCGCACCTCGGCGCCGGCGACGACGACCTCGCCCGCGAACTCGACGTCGACGTGATCCTCGGCGGGCACGTCCACAGCCCGCGAAACGAACGCGTCGCCGACACCCTGCTCGTCCGACCCGGCGTCAACGGCGAGGCGGTCGTCGAGGTCGAACTCGGCGAGGCGGCGACCGCCGACGGGGAAGCCCGCCCCGCCGCGACCCTCCACGAGCCGGACGGCGCCGAACCGGTCGACGGACTCGTGGGCGCCCTCGAAGACCGGATGGCCGCGGCGGACCTCGGCGAGGTCGTCGGTCGGGTGACAGAGCCGATCGAACGAACCGGGGCGGTCGTCCACGGCGGCGAGTGCCGCGTCGGCAACTTCGTCGCCGACGCGTTCCGCTGGGCACTCGACGCCGACGTGGGGCTGTCGAACGCCGGCGGGCTCCGTCAGGGCGATCCGTGGGCCGGCGACGTGACGAAGGCCGACCTGATCAGTCTGATCCCGTTCGAGGAGCCGGTGGCCCTCGCGTCGATCACCGGCGCGGAGCTCCGCGACGTGTTGCGCGAGATGGCCGCTCCCGACGTCGACTTCGGCGAGGACGCGTGGTGGCACGGCCACGTCTCGAACGCGCAGGTCGTCTGGGACGCCGACGCCGAACTCCTCTTGGAAGCGACGGTCGGCGGCGAACCGATCGACCCCGAGGCGCGTTACACGGTCGCCGTCTCCGAGTACCTGCTCCACTCGGACCACGAGTTCCCGACGCTCGCCCAGCGCCACCGGGTCGACGAGGCGGGCATCCAGTACGAGGTCCTCGCCGACTACGCTCGCGAACACGGGATCGACCCCAAAATCGACGGCCGAATCGAGATCCGCAATCGAGACGCGATCGCCGAACAGCGTCGATAGCCCGCGACCTACGCGCTGCCGTCGACGAACTGCTCTGCGCCCTCGTAAAACCAGTAGCCGTTCTCGCGCATCGCCCGTCCGAGCTCCTGGTGGAACTCGACGAAGTCTGCGAACTCCGCTTTCTCGACGTTCTCGAAGATCTCCTCGACTGAGACCACCGTCTCGAAGTCGATCCGAATCGGGTGATCCCCGTACGCCTCGACGTAGTCGTCGGCCGACAGCGGGAAGTCTTCCTCCTCGTTGACCTTCTTCGCGAGCACCGCGTGTCCGTACTGCCGCATGCCCTCGCTGCCCTGTTCGCCGTCGGGGTCGTGTGGCCAGTCCATACGTTCCGTTTACGGTGCCACAGGAAAGTCGTTGCGCTCCGCGAGACCGTTGCGGGGGCGGCGACGACGGGGCGAATCCGACGCCGTCCCATCGCGTCTCACACGCGCCGAGGGGTGCCGGCGGTCGCCGCTCATCGTTCGATGCCGCCCTGCGCTTTGATCCGCATGATGTGCCGGACGTTGAGGTAGATCTCCTCGGGCGAGGTCTGCTCGTCCGGGTCGTACAGGTCGGAGACGCGGTAGAGTATCGCCGAGAGCTGTTTGCTCTCGGAGCTCTCACCGCGCACGTCGGCCGCGATCTCGCGGAGGAACGACCGAACCGCGTCGTCGTCCGGGAACGACTCCGCTGCCGCGTCGGCGACCGCCTCCGACACGACTGGGTCGACGCCCGCGGCGGCGAGGGGGTCTGCGGGGTCGGTCTCGCCGTCTGCGGGCGCCCCCTCTTCTCCGTCGGTCATCGCTCTTCAGTCACCCCGCGACGCCGCACGACGCCGGCGTTGTTCGCGACGTTCTCCACGATCACTTTAAAAGCGTCCGCGGTCTCACCCTCCTCTAACACGGCCGGCTCGCCGTCGTCGCCGCCGGTCCGGACGGCGGGATCGAGCGGGACGCCCCCCAAGAACGGTAGGTCCTGTTCTTGGGCCAGCGCCTTCCCGCCGCCGGAGCCGAATATCTCGTGGAAGCCGCCGCAGTCCGGACACCGGAAGCCGGCCATGTTCTCGGCGATCCCGAGCACGTTCGTGTCGTGTTTGCCGAACATGCGTAACCCCTTCACCGCGTCGTCGAGCGCGACCTCCTGCGGCGTCGTGACGATCACGGCCCCGGTCAGGGGAAGCGTCTGGAGGATCGTCAGCTGGGTGTCGCCGGTCCCCGGCGGGAGGTCCATCACGAGGTAGTCGAGCTCGCCCCACTCGACGTCTTCGACCAGTTGCGTGATGATCTTGTGAACCATCGGCCCGCGCCAGATGACCGGGTCGTCCTCGCCCGTGAGGAAGTCCATGCTCATCAGTTTCACGCCGAAGCGCTCGGGCGGAACGATCGTCTCGCCGTCGGTCTGCGGGCGCTCCTCGGCGGACACCATCCGGGGGACGTTCGGGCCGTACACGTCGGCGTCGAACAGGCCGACCCGCGCGCCGAGCGCTGCGAGTCCCGCCGCGAGGTTGACGGCCATCGTCGACTTGCCGACCCCGCCCTTCCCGGAGGCGACCGCGATCACGTTCTTGACGCCGGGAAGCACCTGCTCGTCGGTGGCTAACTCGTCGGGAATCGACGCCGACAGCTCCACGTCGAAACCGCTGTCGGCGAGTACCGCACGTACCTCGTCCGCCATCGCCGACTCCTTCGGCGAGAAGGGAGCCCCGAGCGCCAGCGAGATGTGCACCGTCTCCGCGGCCTCCTCGACTGTGACGTCGTTCACGAGGCCGAGCGAGACGATATCGTCCCCGAGGTCGGGGTCTTGCACGTCGGCGAGTCGCTCTCGCACGTCCGCTTCGTTCATGCTCGAAGGAAGGGCGGTGGCGCGAATAAGGGTTCGGTCAGCCGATCAGTCGATCCGGGTGCCGGCGGCCTCGCCGCGTAAGAACGTCGCCAATCCGTCGGCGCCGAACACGTGTGCCGGCGCGTCGAGCGCGAGCAGTTCGCGGACCTTCGCGGCCATCCCTCCCGATACGTCGGTCGCGTCGCTCGCCCCGAGCGCGTCGGCGACCGCCTCGAACGAGTCGATCGACGGGATCACTGCGCCTTCGCCGTCGAGGACGCCCGGCACCGTCGAGCAGACGCCGACCCGGCGCGCACCGAGGCCGGCGGCCAGTTCGACGACGAGTTCGTCCCCGGAGACGACGGTGACGCCGGCGTCCGCGGTGGCGACGCCGTCTCCGTGCAACACCGGGACGAACCCCTCACCGAGGAGGGTCGCCGTCGAGGTGAGCGGCAGGTCGAGGTCGCCGTCGGCCCCGTCGGGGCGAGCCGAAACCGAGAGCGGGTGGACGGGGATCGCCGGCACGCCTCGGTCGCGGAGCCGGTCGATCACCGCCCGGTTCAGTTCCGTCATCGCGCCGTGGATGTCCATCACGGCGTCGGCGTCGTCGGTCCCCGCCGTCGTCGAGACGCCGTGTTCGCTGGCGTGGTGGTGCCCGAAACTCCCGCCGCCGTGGACGACGACGAGCCGTTCGACCGCCCCCTCTGCGAGCGCGCTCGCGACCGCGTCACAGGCCGCTTCGAGGGCGTCGGCGTCGAGCGTCTCCGGCCGATGCTTCTCCGTGATCAGGCTCCCGCCGAGCTTGAGCACCACCGGAGGCGTTTCGGGGGCCTCCGTCTCCTCGGTCACGGCTCCACCACCCGGACGCCCTCGGTCGCGAGCTCCGCGCGGAACGCCTCCTCGCAGCCGTGCGTGAACGAGAGCGCGGTCTCGGTCGCGTCGCTCGCGTCGAGCGCGACGATACAGCCGCCGCCGCCCGCCCCGGTAAGCTTCGCGCCGTGAGCGCCGGCGTCGCGAGCGGCCCAGACCATCGCGTCGAGCGAGCGGGCGGAGACGCCGAGCGCGGCGAGCAGCCCGTGGTTGAAGTCCATCAGGTCGCCCAGTTCGGCGAGCAGCGCCGGCGAGGGCTCGGACTCGGGCGCGGCGTCCGCGAGCAGGTCCTCGCCCGCCCGTACCAGATCGCCGATCGATTCGACCGTGTCGGCAGCGAATCCGTACTCGTCTCGGAGTTCGCCGACGCCGGCGACGAGTTCGCCCGTGTCGCCCGCGCCGCCGTCGAACCCGACGACGAAGGGGAGGTTGGGCGCGTCGATGGGCTCGCAGTCGTCCCCCTCGACCCTGACTGCCCCGCCCATCGTCGAGCAGAACGTGTCGGCCCGCGACGCCTGCCCGTCTTGCACCTCGAACTCGGCGCGGTACGCGCGGTCCGCCAGTTCGCGGCGGTCGAGCGGGTGGCCGAGCGCGCGGGTCGCGGCGTCGATGCCGGCGACTACGACGGCGGCCGACGATCCGAGGCCCGCGCCGAGCGGGATGTCGCTCTCGACGGTGATGTCGAAGCCGGCGTCAGGGGCGTCGGCCGCGTCTCGGGCCTGTCGCACCGCGGCGTCGACGTACCCCATCGCGGCCTCGACGAGCGGCGTCGGGACGTCAACGTCGGGCCGGTCGCCGGACTCGCCGGCGTACTCGACGGTGAACCCGTCGAGCGAGAGGTCCTCGGCCTCGACGCGGACGTGGTCGTCCGACCGGGGCTCGGCGGTCACCGTGGCGCGTCGCTCGATCGCCGCCGGGACGGCCGGCTCCCCGTAGACGACGGCGTGTTCGCCGAAGAGGTACACCTTCCCCGGCGCTTCACAGACGGTCATACGCGTTCACTCTCTCCGCGGGCTTACAGGCGTTGCGCTTGGCGGGCCGCTCGCGGAGGCGCGGCGAACGGCCTCGCGGCTCACGGAGCGAGGCGAGCGTAAAAGTCGAACTCGGCGTCGAAAGCCGCCTTACAGTTCGTCCTCGAAGTCGTCGAGGGCGAAGACCGTGTCGGCGCCGCGGCGGTCGAGCGTCTCGTTGGCGAGGAGCCAGTAGACGACCGACAGCGCGCGTCGACCCTTGTTGTTCGTCGGGATGACGAGGTCGACGTTCGACAGCTGGTTGTTGGAGTCGCACATCGCGATGACCGGGATGCCGACCGTGATGGCCTCCTTGACGGCCTGCGCGTCGCCGATCGGGTCAGTGACCACGACGATGTCCGGCTCGATGTAGCCGGCGTAGTCGGGGTTCGTGAGCGTACCGGGGATGAAGCGGCCCGTGCGAGCGCGGGCGCCGATGGCGTCCGCGAACTTCTCGGCCGGGAACCGACCGTACTGCCGCGAGGACGTGACGAGGATCTGCTCGGGGTCGTAGTTCCCGAGGAAGTCCGCGGCGGTGCGGATCCGCTGGTCCGTCGTGCTCACGTCGAGCACGTACAGGCCGTCGTCGCGAACGCGGTGGATGAACCGCTCCATGTCGGACGTCTTCTGCTGGGTCCCGATGTGGACACCGGCGGAGAGGTAGTCCTCGACCGGGATCAGCAGGTCGACGTCGTCGTCGGGCATGACGTCGTCGTCGAACGGGGAGGCGTCCTCCTCGTCTTCGTCGTCGACAGTCGGTTCGGGTTCGGCGTCAGCGGCCACGTCGGCCGCGTCGGCGGTCGGTTCCTCGGTCGTGTCGGCCTCCTCCTCGACCGCCGCGTCGACCGCCTCGGTCTCCGCGTCGTCGTCGAGTTCGACCGCGTCGTTGTCTTCGCTCATGCGTGGTGTGGGCCCGTCATACTGCGTCGTCCGCGATACGGACCAGTTCGTTCAGCTTGGCGGTGCGCTCGCCGCCGACCGTGCCGGTCTTGATGAACCCGGCGTCGGTCGCCACAGCGAGGTGTGCGATGGTGGTGTCTTCGGTCTCGCCCGAGCGGTGGGAGATGACCGTCTCGTAGCCGTTGCGGGCGGCGAGTTCGACCGCGTCGAACGCGTCCGACAGCGTCCCGATCTGGTTCGGCTTGATCAGGATGCTGTTTGCCGCGCCGGCGTCGATCCCGTCTTGGAGCCGCTCGACGTTGGTGACGAACAGGTCGTCGCCGCAGATCAGCGTCCGGTCGCCGACCCGGTCGGTCAGCTCCGCGAACGCCTCGTAGTCGTTCTCGTCGAGCGGGTCCTCGACGTACGCGAGGTCGTACTCCTCGACGAGGCCGGCGACGTAGTCGATCTGCTCGCCGGCCGATTTGGTCTCGTCGCCGTACACGTACGCGCCCTCGTCGGCGTCGTACAGTTCGGCGGCGGCCATGTCGAGCCCGAAGCGGATCTCGAAGCCCACGTCGTCTTCGACGCGGTCGACCGCCTCGTCGACGACCTCGAACGCGTCCGCGTCCGAGATCGGGGGCGCCCACGCGCCCTCGTCGCCTTTCGCGGCCGGAACGCCGCGCTCGTCGAGCACGTCCGCGACCGCCGCGTGGACCGCGGTGTTCGCGAAGACGGCCTCCGAGACGCTCGGCGCGCCGACCGGCGCAGCGAGGAACTCCTGGATGTGGGTCGCCTCCTTGGCGTGTTCCCCGCCGCCGACGACGTTGCCGAGCGGAATCGGGAAGTTCTCGCCGCGGAACGCGCCACCGAGGTGCTGGTACAGCGGCGCACCGAGCACGTCGGCGGCGGCCTTCGCGGCCGCCATCGAGATCGCGACCGCGCTGTTGGCGCCGATCGCGGAGAAGTCGTCCGTGCCGTCGGCCGCGCGGAGCGCGTTGTCGACGGCGCGCTGGTCGCCCGCGTAGAGCCCCTCGAGGCGAGGGACCGCGTGTTCGCGAGCTGCCGCGATGGACTCGTTGGCCGGTAGTTCGATGGCTTCGTACTCGCCGGTCGAGGCCCCGCTGGGGGCCGCCCCGCGGCCGAAGCCGCCGGACTCGGTGAGCACGTCGGCTTCGACGGTGGGGTTGCCTCGTGAATCGAGGACGCGACGCAGCGAGATTCCGGTGATTCGTGTCATTAGTTGGATTCCCTCCGGACGGTAAAGGGGAGCGCGCCCGCGTCGTACTCTTCGGCGGCGACGAGGATCGGCTCGGTCTGGTCGGTGTCGATAAGCACGGGCGCCCCGTAGGACACTTGCAGCGCTCGCGCGCCGAGGATTCGTGCTTTCTCGTACCGATTGTATCGCTGTTCTGGCATAGTTACTGGTACGGTGAGACGACGTCCACGAGGTCGCGGTGACTGACTAACATCCGGCGACAGCAGTGCCGGTCGACGCCGAGGTCGTCGAGCACTTCGCCCGGATCCTCGTCGCCCTCGCGGGCGCGCTCGCTGAATTCTTCCCAGTGTTCACCCACGACGTTGCCGCACGTGAAACACCGAACGGGGATCATCATGACTGGATCACCTCAGCGGTAGGACTTCTGGTAGCGGGCACGCGCGCCGGGTCCGCCCCACTTCTTGGGTTCGGACTGGCGCACGTCGTTGACCAGCAGGGTGCGGTCGAAGTTCATGTACGCGTCGCGCAGCTCGGCGTCGCCGAGGTGCTGGACGAGACCGCGCGCGATGGCGGTCCGCGTCGCGTCTGCCTGCCCGCTGAAGCCGCCGCCCTCGACGTTGATGTCGATGTCGACGTCGGCGCGGAGCTCCTCGCCCGCGATGCGGAACGGCTCTAACATCTTGAGCCGCGCCTGCTCCGGTTCGACCAGCTCGACTGGCTGGGAGTTGATTCGAACGCGACCCTCGCCGTCGCGCACGGTGGCGCGGGCGACGGCCGTCTTCTTCTTGCCTGAGGTGTTAGTTACCATGTGACGTTGGCTCCCAGAGACTCGGAGATGTCCCCGAGCGTCGTGAATTTGATGTTCGAGAGGCGGTCGAGCGACGTGCCGTCGAGGACGACGCTTTCGGCGTCCTCGTCGCGCTCGTAGGGGTTCCCGACGTACACGCGAACGTTCGCGAACGCCTCGCGACCGTCCTCCGTCTTGTACGGTAACATGCCGCGGATGGCACGCTTGAAGATGCGGTCGGGACGCTTGGGGTAGTACGGCCCGCTGTCGGAACCGAGGTTCGCGCGGGTGTGGTACGTCTCCATCGTCGCCTCCTCGTTGCCGGTGATGACCGCGCGCTCGGCGTTGACGACGGCGACCGTCTCGCCGTCGAGGACGCGCTGAGCGACCTTCGACGAGACGCGACCGAGGATGCAGTCGCGAGCGTCGACGACGACGTCCGCGTCGATTTTCGCGAGACTCATCGAATCACCCGGACGTTGCTTCCTTCGGGATTCTGTTCAGCGAACTGTTCGAGTGACACCGCTTCGCCGGCCTGGTCGATCTTCGTTCGGGCGGTTCCCGAGAAGTCGACGGCGGCGACGGTGACGTTCTTTTCAAGCACACCGCTGCCCAGCACCTTGCCGGGGACGACGACCGTCTCGTCTTCCTGAGCGTACCGCTCGATGCGGCCCAGGTTGACCTCAGCGTGCGTGCGCCGTGGCTTCTCCAGTCGGTCGGCGACGTCCAGCCATACGTTGGCACCGGAGTCACGCGAGACCGACTTCAAATGGGCGATGAGGTTCTGTAGTTTCGGATTCGTCTTGCTACTCATAGCTGTCCCTCCTGAAGTGGAGAGTTAGTGAAAACGGAGTGCAGGGAGCAGGATTTGAACCTGCGGACCTCTACAGGACAGCGCCCTGAACGCTGCGCCGTTGGCCTGACTTGGCTATCCCTGCGTGCACTCCTGCGTAATCCGGCTCCCTTCAAACCACTTTCGGTCCCGCGGTCGGGACGGTCCGAGCCGATGTCGACTCGGACCGCGGCGCCGCGGCTCCGTGCAGGGGCGAGCGCCGTCCGTGTGGTCTGAAGGTCCGTCATTACGTTAGACTGCGACTTTCGTCTGTAGTTCGTCCGCTCGCTCCTCGATGGAGTCGATCGCGCGGAGCAGTAGTTCCTCGACGTCGAACGAGCCGTCCGTCTCGATGTGGAACACGAACGCGCCGGGGATGTCCTCGACGCTGACCTCCTTTCCGGGGAACCGCTGTGAGAGGTCGTTGTCGAACTCGTCGGTGAGCTCGACCGTGCCGTCGGGGGTCTCGATGACCCCGCGGAGAATTCGCGGCTCGTCGTCGTCGAACTCGCCGAGGTCGCCCTCGACGGTTACGCGCTGAAGGTGGCGGTAGCCGACGGAGACGCCGCCCTGATGTTTGGCGTGCTCCTTGCCGGTGTCGAGGACCGCGTCGGCCTCGAACTCCAGCCGCTGTCCCTCCTTCAGCTCGATGATCGGGACGTTGTCGTCGGCGACCTCGACGAGGGGGTCCGCACACTCGATATCGCCGGAGTACGCGGTCGCCGGGCCTTCGACGTCGAGCGCGAGGGTGACCTCGTCGCCGATGTCGAAGTCGTCGAGCGGCGTCGTCAGGGGGATGAGCCCCAGCCGAAGCCCGATCATCTCGTCGAACATGACGGAGGAGTTCTCGACGAACCGAACGGTGTCGATCGAGAACGTCGGGACGTCGGCGACCATCGCGCGGCGGATGCCGTTCGCGAACGCCGGCGTGAGCCCGCGGATCAGCACCCGCGCGCTGCGTTCGTCCCGTTCGACGTACTGGACGTCGAAGTCGTCTTCCGTCATGTCAGACTCGCTTGTTCTTGGGCGCCTTCGTCCCGTCGTGCGGGATGGGCGTGACGTCCTCGATGCGGCCGATTTCGACGCCCGCACGCGAGAGCGCGCGGATCGTCGCCTGGGCACCGGGACCGGTGGACTTGTTGAGGTTGCCGCCGGGGCCGCGCACGCGAACGTGAACGCCCTCTAAGCCGGCGTCTTTGACGCGCTCGGCGACGACTTCCGCCATCTGCATGGCGGCGTACGGCGACGCCTCGTCTCGGTTCTGTTTCACCACGGTGCCGCCGGACGACTTGGCGATCGTCTCGGCGCCCGTCTCGTCGGTGACCGTGATGAGCGTGTTGTTGAACGACGCGTACACGTGGGCGATGCCCCACTTTCCGTCCTCGGATTCACTCATGGTTAGTTACTCCTGTGACTCCGCGCGCTCGGGGTGGAGATCGTCCGCGAGCGGGCTGTTCTCGTCGAAGGCGATGGCGCCTTCGTCGTCCACGTCGACTTTCACCGAGGGCCGCGTGACGCGGGCTCCGTTGACGGTGATGTGGCCGTGAACGATGAACTGGCGGGCCTGTTGGGTCGAGGACGCGAACCCCTGCCGGTACGCGACCGTCTGGAGACGGCGCTCGAGCAGGTCGGTCACGTCGAGCGAGAGGACCGCAGAGATGTCGTCGTTGTCGCCGAGGATGCCGATACGGCGGAGTCGTGCGACGAACTCCGCGCCGGCTTCCTGTGCGATGTCGGCGTCACCCTGGGCCTCACCGAGCAGGCGACGCGCCTCGCGTCGCATGCTGCGCAGCTCGGACTGTGCACGCCAGAACTCCTCTTTGTTCTTCAGACCGTACCGCGAGAGGAGGTCGGACTCCTCGGCGATGCGCTCGCCCTGGTACGGGTGGTTCGGCGTCTCGTAGCCCTTCGTGTTCTTACCGGTGCTCATTCGTCGTCACCCGCTTCGTCTTCCGCCATCTCCTCGCGGATCTCCTCGACGTTGACGCCGATGGTGCCCTCGGACCGTCCCGTGGACTTCGTGCGCTGGCCGCGTACCTTCTGGCCGCGCTTGTGGCGAACGCCTTTGTACGATTCGATGATCTTCATCCGGTTGATGTCGTGGCGGCGCTTCTCGTTGACGTCGGTGCCGACGAGGTGCGTCGTCTCTCCGGAGTAGAAGTCGTTCTGTCTGTTCGTCATCCACGACGGGACGTGGTCTTCGAGGTTCTCGGCGATGTCGACCACCGCATCGAGGTCATCCTCGTCGAGGAGCCCGAACGTGGCGTTTTTGTCCACGTCGGCCTTCTCGGCGACCAGCCGCGCCGTGCGCGTGCCGATGCCGTCGAGTTCGGACAGGCTTCGCTCGACCGTCTTCGTCCCGTCGAGGTCAGCGCCCCCGATACGGACGAAGTACTGGAGGTCTTCTTCCTCCTCCGGCGAGTCGTCCTGTGATTCTTCCGTGCTCATGTGTTGGTTGTGGTGAGCCCTACCGGCGCGATTCCGGCGGTACTCGGTCCGTTCGAGCGTTGCGGCGGGGATTCGAACCCCGGAGGCAGTGACGCCACAGAGTTAGCAACCCTGCGCCTTGGGCCAGGCTTGGCTACCGCAACTCGCGTCGTATCATCGCCCTCGTGGACTCGGGACCCGGTGCCCCTGCAGTTCGTGCATCCGTATGGTTCACCTTTCGGTACTTAAGCATCACGAAAGCCACGGCCCGAATGTGCCCCGTTCACACGGGTCTATCGACCGTTCGACGAACGGAGCGCCGGCACCGGTCGACACCTCCGGCGAGGCCGCGAGCGCACACGAGATGCCCGAAAACCGTGAGGGCTTTGGCACGGTGGCCGTAACACCCGATAGTGAGTTCCGAAGCCGACGCCGACGCCGACGACCACGCGGGCGAGGGCACAGACGGCGGGTACGTCCACGTGCCCGACGAGGGCGACGGGAGCGACGCCGCCGACCGGACCGCCTCCGAGTCGGAACCCGCGGCCGACGGCTTCGGCCGAACCGGGTGGGTGCTGACGGCGGTCCTCTTCACCTGCGTTCTCGTCATTCCCGGCGTCATCTACGCGTACCCGTACGTTCCCGGCGTGTTCGGCTTCTCGTTTTTCTCGACGTACCTCGCCTTGCCGCTGGTTCCGGCGGTCCTGCTCGGCCTGGTTGCCGTCTGGTCGATGACCGCGGCGACGCGAACGGAGTAACGCTCCTGCCCCTCTCGACTGCGATTCGCGGTCGCGTGCCGGCGCGTCGAACGACAACCGTTTTGAACGGCACCCGCGCAGTAGCGATATGTTGATCACCGTCTCCGGCCCGCCGGGAAGCGGGAAGAGCACGAACGCTGCCGGACTCGCCGACCGGCTCGGACTCGACCACGTCTCCGGCGGCGACATCTTCCGCGAGATGGCCGCCGAACGCGACATGACGCCGGTCGAGTTCAACGAGTTCGCGGAGGAGGACCCGCAGTTCGATCGGAAGCTCGACCGTCGCCTGCGCGAGATCGCCACGACCCGTGACGGACTGGTCTTGGAGTCGCGGCTCGCCGGCTGGCTCGCGGCCGACCACGCCGACTTCAGGTTCTGGTTCGACGCCCCGCTCGCGGTTCGCGCGGACCGGATCGCCGACCGCGAGGAGAAGTCCGTCGAGCGCGCGCGAACCGAGACGGAACGCCGCGAGGCCTCCGAAGGCAAGCGATACGAAGAGCTGTACGGCATCGACATCGACGATCTGTCGATCTACGACGCCGCGTACAACACCGCCCGCTGGAACCCCGATCGGTTCCTCGACGTCCTCGTCGCCACCGTCGAGGCGTACGAGCCCGCCACCGACGAGGGGAAAGCGCCGATTCAAGGCGTGACCTACGACTTTTAACCCGCGACCAACGCCGCCTCTCTCATGCCCAACACACCCGACGACGCCGCAGGACCTGCCCCCGACCCGCTTCGACCCGCCCCCGACGAGCGGTCGGTCCCCGAACTGCTCCGGTTCGGCGTCGTCAACGTCGACAAGCCCGCCGGCCCGTCCTCACACCAGCTTTCCGCGTGGGTCCGCGACGCGATCAACGACACCCTGGCGGCGGTCGACCCGGACGGCCCCCAGATCGACGGGGTCGCGCACGCTGGCACGCTCGATCCGAAGGTCACCGGCTGTCTCCCGACGCTCACCGGCGACGCCACCCGCGCCGCACAGGTCTTCTTAGCGGGGAGCAAAGAGTACGTCTCGGTGCTGGAGTTGCACGGCTCGGCACCGGCGGACATCCGCGAGGTGATCGCGGAGTTCGAAGCGGAGGTCTACCAGAAACCGCCGCGAAAGAGCGCCGTCACCCGCCGGCTCCGAACGCGGACGATCTACGACCTCGACGTGTTAGCGGCCGACGACCGACAGTTGCTCCTCCGAATCCGGTGTGAGTCCGGGACGTACGTCCGAAAGCTCTGTCACGACATCGGCCTCGCGGCGGGGGTCGGAGCGCACATGGGTCACCTCCGACGGACCGCGACCGACCCGTTCGACGACACCGACCTGCACACCCTCCAGGACCTCTTCGACGCGCTCGCGTGGGCCGAGGGCGGGGACGAGGAGCTGCTTCGCGACGTGGTTCGCCCCGCCGAGGCGGCGCTGGTCCACCTGCCCTCGGTGACCATCGCGCCGTCCGCCGCGCGCAACGTGGCCACCGGTGCGCCCGTGTACGCGCCCGGCGTCATCAACGTGGAGGCGGCTTCGGGGGACGACTCGGAGGACATCGACGACCCCCTCGTCGCCTGTCACACTCCCGACGGCGCCGCGGTCTGTCTCGGCCGACTGGTGGGGGACCCCGACGCCGACTCCGGCGTCGTCGTCTCGCTGGAGCGCGTCCTCGTCTGAGCAGGTCCTCGTCTGAGCGCGTCGCGGCCGGCGAGGCGTGAACGGGCCCGTCTGGCCACGCGTGAAACGAAGTCCTTAATTACCGGACTCTCATTTTTTCGCGTGCAGACAGGGACCGTGGGGTAGTGGTATCCTATGCGGATGGGGTCCGTATGACCTGAGTTCGACTCTCAGCGGTCCCATACGAAATTTTCACACGAAGCCAGTCTGTCGAGCCTTGCTGCGTTTCCCATCTTCTCACACGCCGACCTTCATCGCCGTTTCGTCTCCCGATTTCGGCGAGCGGCCCGAGACAGAACCACCCTCTCAGAGTTCCTACCGAACGTCTATGAGGAAACAGCGTTAGGTGTGTTCAGGCCGTAGCATAGGTATGTCCGTCCGCTCTCGACCAGCCGCCCTGACCGCGCTGATCTTGCTCGGGACCCTCGTCGCGCGTCCGGCCGCGGCCCACGTCGACTACGTCACCGACGACACCGGAGACCCGATCGACGCGGTGCGGTTCACCCTCGACGTGTTAACCGAGCCGATAAACGCCGCAGTGTTCGCGGGGTCCGGGCTCGCCGCGGTCGCCGGACTCGCCGTGTACCTCTGGGTGCGGCCGACGATCACCGACGTGGTCGTCCTCCGAGAGAAACTCGCCGGGTACGCCGACCTCGTCCCGTGGATGCTCCGGCTCGCGATCGGGCTCCCGCTCGTCGGCGCCGGCTTTCAGGGGTACCTCTTCGCGCCGACGCTCGCGTTCGACACCGGGGCGAGCCCGTTCCTTCGGGTGTTGTTCATCGGACTGGGCTTTTTCACCCTCTTCGGCCTCGCGACGCGGCTCGTCGCGATGGTGGGACTGCTGACGTACGCGTGGGTCCTCCTCGCGGTCGCCCCCGGCGCCGTCATCGCGATGGAGTACGTCCCGGTGTTGGTCGCGCTCGCGATACTCGGGGGCGGCCGGCCGAGCGCCGACGACATGCTGCTCGCGGTCGCGAGTACGCCGGGCTCGTACTACGGTCGCATCGATCCGGTTCACCACCTCAAGTCGTCGCTCGACGCCTTTGTCGGGCCGCTGCGCCGATACGTCCCGACGGTCTTGCGCGTCGGGATGGGCGTCACGTTCGTCTACCTCGGGCTCATCGAGAAGCTCGCGGACCCCGGTAGGGCGCTGCTCGTCGTCGAGAAGTACGACCTCACGTCGGTCGTCCCCGTCGATCCGGGACTGTGGGTCGTCGGCGCCGGCGTCACGGAGATCGCGGTCGGCCTCGCGCTCATCGCCGGGTTCTTCACCCGCGGCGCGGCCGCGCTCTCGTTCGTGTTGTTCACGACGACGCTGTTCGGCCTGCCGGACGACCCCGTTCTCGCCCACGTCGCGCTGTTCGGGATGGCCTCCGCCGTCTTCACCCTCGGGTCCGGTCCGCTCTCGTTCGACCGCTTGGTCGGCCGGCCCGCGCTCGACAACGAGACGGTCCTCGCGGCCGACTGAGCGTCCGCGGAGGCTACCGGACACACGGTCGACTGACCGGTCACGATTCGCCGCTGGAAACGCCCGGACCGTCGGGCGCCCGAGACAGGTCCCGCTCCGCAACCACTAAACGCGGCTCGCTCCTTCCATCGGTAATGGCCGATTGGACCGAACGGTACCGCCCGAGCACGCTCTCGGAGGTCCGCGGCAACGACAAGGCCCGCGACGCGTTCGCAGACTGGGCGCGCTCGTGGGACGACCACCGCGAGGCCGTCGTCCTCCACGGGAGTCCGGGGGTCGGGAAGACGAGCGCGGCGCACGCGCTCGCAAACGACATGGGCTGGGAGACGGTCGAACTGAACGCCTCCGACCAACGCACCGCCGACGTCATCGAGCGGTTCGCTGGCCGAGCCGCCCGCAACGCCACCCTCGGCGGGAGCGCCGCCGGCGGCGGCGCGGCCGGGAGAGACACGGCCTCTCGACAGCTCGTCATCTTAGACGAGGCCGACAACATCCACGGCAACTACGACCGCGGCGGCGCGAGCGCGATAACGAAACTGGTCAAGGAGTCGGGCCAGCCCATCGTCCTCATCGCGAACGACTACTACGACATGGCCCGCGGGCTCCGGAACGCCACCCAAGAAATCGAGTTCCGGGACGTCTCCGCGCGCTCCATCGTCCCCGTTCTGCGGGACATCTGCCGGCGGGAAGACATCGAGTTCGAGTCGGACGCGCTCGAACGCATCGCCGAGCGCAACCGCGGCGACCTCCGCGGCGCGATCAACGACCTTCAGGCGGCGACGGAGGGGCGAGCGTCGATATCGCTCGAAGACGTCGTTACCGGCGACCGCGATAAGGCGCTCGGACTCTTCCCGTTTCTCGACGCAGTGTTAAAAGAAGAGTCCGCAGAGGAGTCGCTGCAGTCGGCGTACGCGGTCGACGAGACGCCCGACGACCTCACCAAGTGGATCGAGAACAACGTCCTCGACGTGTACGATTCCGGCGAGGCGGTCCGGGCGTACGACTTCCTCGCGAACGCCGACGTGTGGCTGGGGCGGGTCCGCGCCACGCAAAACTACACCTACTGGCGCTACGCCACCGACAACGCCGCCGCCGGCGTCGCCGCCGCACGCGACGGGACAAAGGGCGGGTGGACGCGCTACGGCCGCCCGCAGTTCTGGAGTTCCTCGGACGCGACCGCCGACGAAGTCGTCGGACAGATTGCCGCCGCCAGCGGCTGTAGCGTCGCGACCGCGCGCCGGGAAGTGCTCCCGTTCCTGGAAGCGATCACCCACCACTGCAAGCCCCGCGAACTGACGGTCGCGATGGCGGCCGCCTACGACCTCGACGAAGCGGGCGTCGCGTTCGTCACCGGCTCCGGCGAATCGACGAACAAGGTTGAATCGGTCGTCGAGGACGCGCAGAACCTTCGGGACGAGCAGATGGAGGACAACGCCGAGGGTGCCTTCGCCGGGGGACGACAGACGGCAGCGATCGACGACGCGGCCGACGACGCCGGCGCGGAGCGCGACGAGTCGACCGCTGGCGACGAGCGCGACGCCACCGACGAGCCAGCCGGCGACGACGCCGAGGACGACGGACAGGCCGGGCTGAGCGACTTCGTGTAAGGCGCGGGTCCCGCGGGCGGCGAGTGACTCCGCCGTCGGGTACGTTACTCGCCTGATGCCGATGCGGAGACCGTGTGACCGCGAGACTGTATTATAAACGATTTAAAACTGCGTTCGACGAATCGCATTTGACGGTCGGCTCCGCGGAACCCCTTCGGGTGCCGTTTTTAAAGGAGCCGCGAGAGGAACTGCTGGCCGCGCTCCGTCTCCGGCCGGTCGAAGAACGTGTCGACCTCGGTGCGTTCGACGACGCGGCCGTCCGCCATCAACACGATCCGGTCTGCGACCTCGCGGGCGAACCCCATCTCGTGGGTCACGAGCATCATCGTCATCCCCTCGGCGGCGAGCCCTTCGATCACGTCGAGGACCTCGCCGACGAGTTCGGGGTCGAGCGCGCTCGTCACCTCGTCGAACAGCATCACTCTGGGCTCCATCGCGAGCGCGCGGGCGATCGCCACGCGCTGCTGTTGCCCGCCCGAAAGCGCGCCCGGATACGAACCGGTCTCCGCGGCGAGGCCGACCCGATCGAGCAGTTCGTGTGCCTGCTCGTTCGCGGCCGCCTCCGAGAGGCCTTTGATCTTCCTCGGCCCGAGCGCGACGTTCTCCAACGCCGTCTTGTGTGGGAAGAGGTTGAACGACTGGAACACCATCCCGATCTGCTGGCGGATCTCGTTGACGTTCGCGTCCACCACCGACCGGCCGTCGAGCCGAATCTCTCCGTCGCGGATGGTTTCGAGCCGGTTCGCACACCGCAGGAGCGTCGATTTACCGGAGCCCGACGGGCCGATCACGACCACCACCTCCTGTTCGTCGACGCTGAGGTCGATGTCGTACAGCACCTGTTGGTCGCCGAAGAACTTGTCTACGCCCTCGAACTCCATTATCGGCGCTGCCATCAGTCGTCACCCCCGTCGGAGCCGCCGGAGGAGCTCAGCGAGAACCGACCGAACATGCTGCTGTCGGAGCCCCAGTCGGAGCGCCGTTCGAGTCCGTTCACCAGTTGACTCATCGACATCGTGATGGCGAGGTAGAGGACACAGACCCACACGAGCGGCGTCCAGGGGTCGAGCTGGTTGCTGTTGATGTTCCGGAAGACGCTCATGATCTCGGGGACGGCGATGACCGTCAGAAGCGAGGTGTCCTTGACGAGGATGATCTGGTCGTTGCCGATGGCGGCCAGCGCGTTGCGCCACGCCTGCGGAAGCACGACCTCGCGCAGGGCCATCACCCGCGACATGCCCAGCGACCGAGCGGCCTCCATCTGTCCGTCGGGCACCGCATCGATGCCCCCGCGTACCGCCTCGCCGACGTACGCGGCGTGGTTGAGCGTCAGTCCGATGATCGCGGCGGGCACTGCCCAGTTCTCGAACGGGAACTGTCCCGTCGCCCACAGCCGCGGGATGCCGAAGAAGATCACGAACAGCTGGAACAGCAGCGGCGTGCCACGGAAGAACTCCACGTAGCCTTTCGCGATCCGACCGGTGATCGGCGACGTGGATATCCGGCCCAGCCCGACCATGATCCCGAACGTCACGGACAACACACTCGAGATGGCCACGATCCGGATCACCAGGAAGAACGCCTCGGCGAAGCGCCCGGCGATGAGCGGCGACGAGAGCAGCGTGTAGTTGACCTGCGTCGCCAGAATCCACACGAGGAGCCCGCCGATCGCCAACACGAAGCCGGCGGCGGCTATCTCTCCGATGCGTCTGACGGCTCCATCGCGCATCATTACCCCGCCGGTGTCCGACTCCGTCTCAGTCTGTGTCGCCATGTGTTTGTACGTGGGAAATACGTCGATTTAGGCGCTGAAGTACTCGTTGTAGATCTCGTCGTAGGTGCCCTCTTCGCGGAGCGTCGCGAGGGCACCGTTGACCTCCTCGCGGAAGTCGTCGTCGTCCTGCCGGAAGGCGATGCCGTACTCCTCGATGGTGAGGGTGAGGTATGGCGGCGCGTCCTCGCGGTCGGCGGCGACGCCGTCGCCCTCGAGGAAGACCACCGCGTCGTTTTCCGACGCGAACTCGCCGCTCACGGTGTTGTCGTTGATGACGGCCGACACCTGGTTGTTGAGCAGCGCGTCGAACGCGCCGGTGATCTGGTCGTAACTCTGGATCGTCAACTCGCCGTCGAAGTCGGACTGGAGGCTCTCCGCGGCCGCCTCGCCGGTCGTCCCGCGCTGCACGCCGACCGTCTCTCCGCGGAGGTCGTCGAGCTCGCCGATCTCGCCGTCGTCGAGAATCAGCACGGTCTGGTAGGCCGTGAAGTACGGGTCCGAGAAGTCGACCCGCTCCGCGCGCTCTTCGTTTATCGTCATCGCGCTCATGATGACCCGGAAGTTCGCGTTGTTCAGCGACGCGATGATCCCGTCGAAACCGGTCTCCTGGAACTCGTAGTCGTAGCCGAGCTGGTCGGCGAACACCGCCTCGGCGATGTCGACGTCGAAGCCGGTGAGCTCGCCGGACTCGGTGCGGTACTCGAACGGCGGGTACGGGATGTCCGACCCGATCGTTATCGTCTCCTGCCCATCGCCGCCATCGTCGCCCGAGCAGCCGGCCAGCGCGGTCAGCCCGACCGCACCGCACGCTGTCAAATACGATCTCCGATCGACGGACCGATTGTTAGCCATACACGGCCAGTTGGCTGATCGCGGCTTCAACGTTTCGGCTGGTGCGGTTACTGTTTGCAAATTTCGTGAGAATAATGCAACATCTCTGCATCGAGAGCCCGCATACTGTACAGGTCCACGCCGACAGAGGTGTCCGCGAGCAGGCAGGTGTCTGCAGAGAAGGCCCGCCCTCCGCTGACGTTCGCCGGGGGCGGTCAGTCGCCGCCGATCGGCTCCGACGCCGGCTCGCTCCGGTCGCTGCCGCGGAGGGCGACGACGGCACCCACGGCGAGCGCGGCGGCGACGCCGAGCGCCGCGAGGTTGACCTGCTCCCAGAACGCGGTGTACAACACCAGATCGCGCCCTAAGAGGAGCGTTCCGACCAACGCGGCCATCGAGCCGGCGGCGAGCAGCCGAACGGTCCTCGCGGTCGAGCGACTGATCCCCGCGTACCCGGTGCGAACGGCCTCAGTAGCGTACGCGATGGTCGCCACCAGCCCGAGGTGTCCCGCGAGGCCGGTCACGTAGAAGCCGCCCTGTGCGACCGGCGCGTAGGTGACGAACGGAACTGCGCGCGAAAACACCGCGCTGGCGACGATGCCGACCGTCGCGACGCCGATCGCCGCCCGGAGCAGGCGCGGGGAGCCGCGACTCCCGCCCCAGATCGTTGCCAATCCGAGGAGGGTGAAGATAGTCAGCGCCACGATCAGGTGGGCCGCGTGCGTCGAGACGGTGTAGCCGCCGGGGACGAGTCCGCCGACCGTGACCGTGATCGCGCCGACGGTGATCTGCAGCGGGAGGATCATGACCGCGAGCGTCGCCGCCAGCCGGGTCCGCCGGTCGCGGTCGCCGGTCCACGTCCATCCGGCGAGGCCGATGATGAGGAATCCGGTCACCATCGCCCAGACGCGGTGGAACCACTCGATGAAGTCCGGGTTGATCGTCAGTGCGGGGATGAGTTGGTCGGAACAGAGGGGCCACTGGGCCTCACACGCCAGTCCCGAGCCGGTCGCTGCGGTGTACACACCGAGCGCGAACAGCGTCAGCGTCATCCCCGTCGTCGCCGCCGCGTACCGCCTGAAGGTAAGCCACGCGGGCCGAAGACTCATTATCGGAATACGGGTGCGAGTGCACTTAGACCGTTCGGACGCTCTACGCAGCCGAGAAGCCGGCCACGCCGTTGGCGGTGGCGGAGTATATAAATAACCGCGGCGGGGCGACGCCCGAGGGGTCTCCCGTCGGTTCGCGATCAGCCGGACAGCTCCCGTTTCGCTCGCCGTGCTCGCTCCGACATCTCCTCGTTGCCTTCGACGTCGGCGAGGGTCTCGACGGCCTCCAGCTGGCGCACCGAGTCGTCGAGAAACGAGAGCACGTCGCCGGTGTACGCGTACACCATGTAGTCGTCGGTCATCACGTCGACGATGGCCTGCGGGCCGAGCCCCTCGGCGCGGAGTTCGAGGACGTACCGCATGAACTTCTCCTCGGGACAGCCGCAGTAGGGGTTCGCCTGACAGTCGCAATCGAGGAAGTCCTCGGCGAAGTCCAGGATTCGGTCCTGCGTCGTCGAGTCGAGCTTCGAGAGCCCGTCGCCGGTGAACAGCATGTCGAGGGTGGCGCCGGCGAAGGCCCCCTTGGGGATGTTCGTCTCCAGTTGGGAGGCGAGCTGCCGGTGGTTTTTCACGTATATCTTGTCGGTAAACGCCACGAGTGGCTCGCGATACGCCCGGCGAGAGTAAAAGCGGCGTGGTCGTCGACGCGTCGGCCGACGCGCAGGTCCTCGGACGACACCGCGTCGCACGCCCGTCCGGGAGTCGTAACGGTTATTTATCAAAGCAGGATAGTTGTCGACGCGTGTCCGGGTTAGGGTAGTGGACTATCCTTCAGCCTTGTGGAGGCTGAGACGCGGGTTCGATTCTCGCACCCGGACCTTTTGGCGACGAACGAAGTGAGGAGTGAAAAAGCCGGACGGCGGGACTCGAATCAGGGAGGTCGCGCGCAACGACGCGAGCGCGTCCGACTCGTGGTTCAATTCTCGCACCCGGACCGTCTTCACGCCGAGCAACTTCGCGGGCCGCTGCCGGGTGAACACACGCGGGCGACGGGCCGTGTACTTATGTGCCGGTCGGCCGTCGTGTCCCCCATAATGAACGGAGGTGTCGCGTCCTGAGCCGCCGGGACTCACCGGGGACGCGCGGGACGGTCGAGAGCGCCGGCGCGGTCGTCGGCCGAGACGCGGACGGGACTCGCCGTGTCGACGACCGCGGCGGCCGAATCGACCGCCGATGACGGACGACGCCGACCCGCCCGGGAACGCGAGCGAGACGGAGAGTACCTCCGCGGCCGACCGCGACGCAGACACCGCCGACACGATGCGAGGGCGGGCCGGCGAGAGCCGGCTGAAACTCTGGGTGTTGTTGCGCGCGAACCGGCTCGTCGTCGCCGGCGGAGTAACCGCCGTCGTCTTCGTCGCGTTCGTCGCGGTGGCGTCGGGGCTCTCGCCGTCGCTCGCGACGAAGGCCGGGGCGAGCGATCCCGTGGAGACGCTGTTTGCGGCGATGATAACGGCCATCGTCACCGGCGCCACGCTCGTCGTCACCATCGGCCAGCTCGTGTTGACACAGGAGAACGGGCCGCTCGGCGACCAACGCGAGCGGATGAACGACTCGATGGAGGTTCGACATTCCGTCGCGAGCGTGATCGGCGCGCCGGCGCCGACGGACCCGGCCGCGTTCCTCGCGGCACTCCTCGGCGCCGCGTCGACGCGGGCGACGGCGCTGCGCGAGTCGGTTCACGACCGAACCGCGTCGGAGGGCACCGCGGACACGCTCCGGGCGGATACCGACGCGCTCACCGACAGCGTCGCGGGGGACGCCGACGAGGTGCAGAGCCAACTCGAAGACACGCGGTTCGGGTCGTTCGACGTGGTCTTCGCCGCGCTGAACTTCGAGTACGGTCGGAAGCTCGCCCGGCTTGAACGGCTCGCGGACGACCACGGCGAGCGGCTCACCGACCGCGAGCGCGACCTGCTCGACGACCTCAGGGAGTCGCTGACGCTGTTTCCTCCGGCGAGGGAACACGTGAAGACGCTGTACTTCCAGTGGGCGCTGATCGACCTCTCGCGACTGATCTTGTACGCCGCGGTCCCGGCGCTGGTCGTCGCCGGTCTGATGGTCGCGGTGGTCGACGCCGGGACGGTTCCGGGCCAGACGCTCGGAATCGACCACCTCACGGTCGCGGTCGGCGGCGCGTTCGCGGTCACGCTGCTCCCGTTCTCGCTTTTCGTCGCGTACGTCTTCCGGATCTTGACGCTCGCGAAGCGGACGCTCGCCATCGGCCCGCTGGTGTTGCGGGACACCGAGTAGTCGCGCGGGGTGGCCCTCGGAGCGCATTTGTCTCCCCTTCGAGTCACGATATCCGGCTCGCGTCGGCGCCTCCGGCAGTATCACCGGTGATACTCCGGAGAAAGTGTTAAGTTTTCTTCAGTCGAGTCTGTCGTATGCCCGAGGCCACGGTCCACGTTCTACACGTCGACGACGAGCCGGACCTCGCGGACCTGACGCAGACGTTTCTCGAACGCGAAGACGAGCAGTTCGCGGTCCGAACCGCCCACAGCGCCGACAAAGCCCTCGATGAAATCAGCGAGACATCGCCCGACTGTATCGTCTCCGACTACGACATGCCCCGCCGAGACGGCCTTGAGTTCCTCCGAGACGTCCGCGACGAGCATCCGGAGTTGCCGTTTATCCTGTTCACCGGCAAGGGTAGCGAGGAGATAGCCAGCGAAGCCATCTCGGCGGGCGTCACCGACTACCTCCAGAAGAAGTCCGGGACCGAACAGTACCAGCTGTTGGCCAATCGCATCCGCAACGCGGTCGACCGCCGGCAGGCCAGCGACGCCCTGACCGAGACGAAGTCGCGACACCGGTCGCTCCGGACGGAACTGATCGAGCTTTCGATCGCCCTGCTCGAAGCCGAGGACGAAGCGGTCGACGACCGAATCGAGCAGGCGCTCGGACGAATCGGTGCCCACGCCGGGGTCGACCGGAGCTACGTCTTCCGTCTCGACCGGAGCGCCGGGACGGTCAGCAACACCCACGAGTGGTGTGCCGACGGCGTCGAACCACAGATGGAGTCGCTACAGGGGCTCTCGACTGACACGCTCGCGTGGTGGATGGAACACCTCGATCGGCGCGAACCCATCACGATACCCGACGTCTCGGAGCTGCCCGCGGCGGCCGAAGAAGAGCGGGAGATACTCGAAGAACAGCAGATTAGTTCGCTGATCGTCGCGCCGATGGTCGAGGGCGATGAGCTCACCGGATTCATCGGGTTCGACTGGCTCGACACCACCGACGTCTGGAGCGACGAGTTTGTCGACATTCTCCAGATAACCGGGCGCCTGATCACCAGTGCTCTCCGACAAGAGTCCCGTCAGCAGGAGCTTCGCGAGTACGAGGCGGTGATCGAGTCGCTGAGTGACGCGGTGTACATCCTCGACGAGGACGGTCGGTTCACGTACGTCAACGACGCGTTCGTGGAACTGGTCGAGTACGACCGGGAGACGATCATCGGCGCCGCCCCCTCGCTGATCAAGGACGCGGAGACGGCAGAGAACGCGGAGCGACAGCTCGGACGGGTGCTCTCTCGTGACGGCCCCGACACGGCCGCGTTCACGGCGACGATCCGGCCGCGTGACGGTGACCCGGTCGTCTGTGAAGACTACATGAGCGTCCTCCCGTACGAGGGCGACAGCTTCGAGGGGTCGGTCGGCACGCTCCGCAACGTTACGGAGCGCGAAGCGCGCACGGCCGAGGTGGTAGAACTGAAACGCCAGTACCAGACGCTCGCCGAGAACATCCCGAACGGGGCGGTGTTCCTATTTGACGAGGACCTGCAGTACGTCCGGGCTCGCGGCACGGAGCTCGAGGCGGTCGGTCTCTCGCCGGAAACGATCGAAGGGGCCACCCCGCACGATATCTTCCCCCCGGAGACGGCCGAGGAACTCACTCACTACTACGCCGCCGCCCTAAACGGGACGGGACACACGTTCACCCAGACGTTCGGCGAGGAGACCTACCAGAACCGGACGGTCCCGGTCGAAGACGACGACGGGTCGGTCGCGTACGGACTGGCGTTGACACAGAACGTCACCGACAGGATAGCGCGCAGAGAGCGGCTCGAAGCCCAGAACGAGCGCTTGGCGGAGTTCGCGAGGGTCGTCAGCCACGACTTGCGGAGCCCGCTCCAAGTCGCCGGCGGGCGGGTCGAACTGGCGCGAACCGAATGCGAGAGCGACCACCTGGCGGGAGCGGCCGCGGCGCTCGACCGCGCCGAGCAGCTGGTCGAGGACCTGACGGCGCTCGCGCAGGCTGGCGACGCGGCGGGGAACACGGAGGCCGTCTCGGTGGCCGAGTTAGCAGCGAACTGTTGGGAGGTCGTGCCGACCGCCGACGCCACGCTGTCCGTCGACACGGATCAGACGATTTCTGCGAACCGCAGTCGCCTCCGCCAACTGCTGG
>Ga0209917_1000030_pt1 | contig 55794 bp, 58 predicted proteins | sample SalPon2_C_H2O_MG_FD_185710 | JGI IMG/M metagenome (GOLD analysis project Ga0209917, IMG submission 185710) | Salt pond water microbial communities from South San Francisco under conditions of wetland restoration - Salt Pond MetaG R2_C_H2O_MG... | ecosystem: Environmental > Aquatic > Non-marine... | reverse complement strand
GCCGCCGAGGAGTGACGACGCCCGAGGCCGCCGCGGCGGTCCGGCGATCGATTCGACACGGAGAGACGGTCCATCGACACCTCTTATAAACGACGGCTATCGGAAGCGGGCGGTTCGGCCACGCATAGACCCGTCGGAACCGGCGGTCGGTCCCCGAAGGGTTGCCTTTATCAGCGCGCCGGGCTTACGACGGCGTAATGCGAACACCGACTGGCGATCTCTCCGACGGACCGGCCGAAGAGTTGGGCCGCGATCAGCCCGTCTTCGGACCGGAGATCGGCGAGTTCGAACACAGCGAGCGCCGCGCGGCGCAGGCCGACGGCGAAGGCGAGATGAAAACGGGCACCACGACGGTCGGCATCAAGACGGCCGACGGCGTCGTGATGGCGACCGACATGCGCGCCTCGCTCGGCGGGATGGTCTCCTCGAAGGACGTCCAGAAGGTCGAGGAGGTCCACCCCCGCGGCGCGCTGACCATCGCCGGGTCCGTCTCCGCCGCCCAGAACCTCATCTCGACGCTGAAAGCCGAGACGAGCCTCTACGAGACTCGCCGCGGAAAGGACATGACCATGGAGGCGCTGTCGACGCTCACCGGTAATCTCCTCCGCTCCGGCGCGTTCTACATCGTCCAGCCGATCCTCGGCGGCGTCGACGACGACGGCGCCCACATCTACTCCATCGACGCGCTCGGTGGCACCACCGAAGAGGAGTACACCGTCACCGGCTCCGGCTCCCAGTACGCCCTCGGTGTCCTCGAACAGGAGTACCACGACGACGTGACCGTCGACGAGGCGACCGAGATTGCCGCGAAGGCGATCCAGTCCGCCGTCGAGCGCGACCTCGCGTCCGGCAACGGGATCAACGTCGCCGTCGTCACCGACGATGGCGTCGACATCACCCGCTACAAGGACTTCGACGACCTGCTGTAGACGGAGACGCGGCGTCGCCCCTTTTTATTTTCCACCGCGTGCAGCGCCCGGCCAGTGACCTCGCTTCGAACGTTCGCGTCGACGCGGTCGCTCGCGCGCGGAAGCCGGCGGTTCCGACACCCGCGTCGAGAGGATAGTTCAGGCGCCGCGGTCGTCGGCGGCGTCGCCGTCGGTCGCCGTCGTCGGTGACCGGATGCCGTCGCCCCAGTAGAAGCGCGGGCCGAGGACGAGGTAACCGACGGCGAGGAAGAGCAGGGCGAACGCGAACCCCTCGCCGATCCACGCCGGAAGCATCGAGGTGACCGCGTGAGCGAGCGGCGTGAGTATCACGGCCGCCTGCACGACGCCCATCACCAGCGCGTCCTGCGCGTGGAGGTCAGGGTACGTGACCGTCGACCCCATGAGCAGGGCGAAGACGGCCGTCGCCGCGACGAGGAGCGCGGGCGCGGTGTAGCCGGCGATGACCGCGGCGGCGAGGACGGTGGCCGCGAGCGTCGTCGGGACGCCGACGGTCTCGCGCTCGTCGGCGTCGTAGGCCGTGTACAGGCCGAGGCGGGCGACCGCCATCGAGACGAAAAGCGCCGCGACGCCGACGCCGACGGCGACGAACGCCGGGTCGGCCGCGAACGACCGCGCGTCGAGGAGGACGAACGCCACGAGGGCGGCGGGCGCGACCCCGAACGACGCCACGTCGGCGAGCGAGTCGAGGTACGGGCCGGCGTCGGTCGACCCGCGGTGGCGCGCCACGACGCCGTCGAGCCCGTCGGCGACGGCGGCGACCAGGATGAGACGGGCCGCGAGCCGCACGTCGACGGCGGCGGCGACGACGGCGAGGAAGCCGACCGCGGCGTTCGCCACCGTCACCGCGTCGGCGAGCCCGAGCCGACCGACGAACCGGAAACGCATATCGGATCGGTCGACGAGGCGTGATTTAGGGTTTGTTATCTGCCCGGCGGCCGGCCGCGCGGAGCGTCGCTGGAACCGCCGTCGGCGGCGCGTCGGCCCCGCCGCCACGCGGGGTCGTCCGGCGGTGAGCAGTCCGGCGGGCCAGTCGCGCGAAACAATCAATAAGTCTACAAGTGCGCGGCGGGTCACGCGGACGCGCACGAACGCCTACGCCGGCGCCTGCCCGAGCCGACGGCCGACTCGTCGGTTCGGGTTCGGGAGGCGCGTGCGAGATCGCCTGACTGGGGCGGCGTGTCGCGCTCGGGTACACAGGTCGGCGGCGTCGTCGCCACGGGCGTCCGCGTCGGGACGGAAGGACGTTTATCGAACATGACACCATACGTTTGTGTACGCTTTCCGTGGTATCTGATACCATCAAGCCTTAATTCGTTGGCCGACGAATCGGTTGCTATGTCGGGTTCTCGGGCACTGTTGGTCCACCCCAAAGAGGGGAGTGATCGGATCACGTCGGCGCTCAGCGCCGCCGGGTTCGACGTGACGACGGTCAACAACGCCACCGCTGCCGTCGCGAAGGTGACCACGAGTGAGTACGACTGTATCGTGAGCGAGTACTCGCTCCCGGGCGACGACGGTATCGCGCTGGCCGAGGCGATAGCGGAGTCGGACGCTCGGGTCCCCATCGTGATGTTCTCCGCGGTGGACGACGACACCGTCTTAGAGGCCGCCTTCGACAGCGGCGTCGACGAGTTCCTCCACAAGAACGGCTCGGCGTCCATCGACCGGCTGGTGACCGACGTGTCGACGGTGTGTTCGGTCGAGGGGGCGTCGGGGACCAAACAGGACATCTCGGGCCACGAGCCGGCCGCGGAAGGGGTCAGCCGCGCCGTCAGCGAGGCGCCGGTCGGGATCAGCCTCAGCGATCCGGACCTCCCGGACTACCCGCTCGTGTACGTCAACGACGCCTGGGAGGAACACACGGGGTATCCGGTCGAGGAGGCGCTCGGGCGAAACCCGCGGTTCCTGCAGGGACCGGGAACGGACCCGGAGACCGTCGAACGGCTCTCGGCCGCCATCGCCAACGAGAACCAGGTGACGGTCGGCATCCGGAACTACCGGCGGGACGGGACCCCGTTCTGGAACGAGTTGACGGTCGCGCCCGTGTACGACGACGACGGCGAGTTGGCCCACTACGTCGGGTTCCAGAACGACGTGACCGACCGGAAGCGGGCCGAGCAGCTGGCCGAGGAGCGCGCAGAGAAGCTCGCGACGGAGCGGCAGGCGCTCGACCGGGTTCTCGGCCGGGTGAACGGCCTGCTCAGCGAGATCAGCCGGATCCTCGTCGAGAGCCGCGACTCGGAGACCATCGCCGAGCGCGTCTGCGAGGAGATCGCCGACGAGCCGGGGTACATGGGCGGCTGGATCGCCGAGGTCTCCTCGGCGACGGGGCGGCTGGACGTGACCGCGACGAGCGGGATTCCGATCGAGGCGGGCTCCTCCTTCGCCGTCAGCGAGACGCCGCGGGAGGTCCAACAGACCATCGAGACCGAAGAGGTACACGGCCGGCCGGCCGGGAGCGGCTCCGACGGCGACCTCGCGCCGAGCGCGATCGGCGCGGCGCGCCTCCTCGTCGTCCCGATCACCTACGGCCACCGGCGGTACGGCCTGCTCGGCATCTACAGCAGCGAGGGGAACGCCCTCGACCGGCGCGAGCGGAAGGTGTGTGAGTCGGTCGGGAAGATGATCGCCAACGGGCTCCACTCGGTCGAGACGACCCGCATCCTCACGACGGATCGGGTCATGGAGCTACAGGTGGAGATCGGCGACCCCTCGGTCTCGCTCTCGCGGGTCGCGGACGCGATCGGCGGCACCATCGAACACCTGGGGACGACGCGCCTCGACGACGACGCCTGCGAGCTGTACCTCAGGGCGACGGACCCCGACGAGGACGCACGCGCCGTGGAGGCGCTCCCGTTCGTCGAGTCGGTGCGGCAGGTGTCCGAGACGGCCGACGACGTCACCATCGCCGTGACCGCCACGGAGTCGCCGCCGCTGACGCGGCTCGCGGAGTACGGCGGCGTCGTCGTCACGGCCACCGCGGACGCGTCGAGCGCGAGCCTGACCATCGAGGCGCCGCCCGAGCAGGACGTCAGAGCGATGCTCGACGTGTTCCGGTCGGTGTACGACGGGGTCGAACTCCGGTCCCGCGTGGAGCGTGAGAGCCGGGACCGGAGCCTGACCGAGTTCGCGTCCGCCGTGGACGACAAGCTCACCGACCGGCAGCGTTCGGCGCTGAAGACGGCCGAGTTGAACGGGTACTTCGAGTGGCCCCGACCGGTCGACGGCTCGGAGATCGCCGAGCGGATGGGGATCACGCGACAGACCTTCCACCAGCACCTCCGGGCGGCCGAGCGCAAACTGGTCGAAGCGTACGTCGACCCGCGGTCGCCGGGCGACCAGGACTGAGCCGCCAGACGGAACGGCCGCCAGACGGACGACCATCGCTGGAGCGAGACACAGAGCAGATGTTCACCGCACGAGATGCCGCCGAGATCGACGCCCCCGTCGAGCGGGTGTTCGCCTTCCTCGACGACCCGCACAACCACGCCGCGGTCACCCCGCGGCTGGAAGACGTGAGAGACATCCGCCGGCTGCCGAACGGCGGGAAGCGCCTCGCGTACACCTATCGCATGGCGGGCGTGGGGATCGACGGGGAGATCGTCCAGACCGTCCACGAGCCGAACGAGCGCATGACCTTCGACCTGCGCGGGCGCCTGACCGGGACCATCGATCTGACCTTCGAGCCCACGACCGACGGGACCGAGCTGACGTACGCGGCCGAGTACGACATCCCCGAGAACGCGCTGACCGCCCTCGGCGCGCCGCTCGTGCGCCGATTCAACGAGCGACAGGTGCGCGCGACGCTCGCTGCCGTCGCAGATCGAATCGGGGGCGACGCGGACTGACTCGCGTACGGCGCGCGACGCTCCTCGGAAAATCGGCGGATACGGCGGCGGTTCGGGCGAAGTATTAACAACGACTTAGCCCGAAGAGAACGCCATGGATATGATAGCCCTCCAACTCGGTTTCGGCCTCGTGAGCGTCGGGCTGCTCTTCTTGTTGCTCGTGATCGTCACGCTCTGGCAGTCGTTCGAGATCGTCGACGCCTACGAGAAGAAGACGCTCACCGTCTTCGGCGAGTACCGGAAACTGCTCGAACCGGGTATCAACCTCATCCCGCCCTTCGTCTCCCGAACGTACCCGTTCGACATGCGGACGCAGACCCTCGACGTCCCGCGACAGGAAGCGATCACGCGGGACAACTCGCCGGTGACGGCCGACGCGGTCGTCTACATCAAAGTGATGGACGCGAAGAAGGCGTTCTTGGAGGTCGACGACTACAAGAAGGCCGTCTCGAATCTCGCGCAGACGACGCTCCGCGCCGTCCTCGGCGACATGGAACTCGACGACACGCTGAACAAGCGCCAGGAGATCAACGCGAAGATCCGCAAGGAGTTAGACGAGCCCACCGACGAGTGGGGGATCCGCGTCGAGAGCGTCGAGGTCCGCGAGGTCAACCCCTCGAAGGACGTCCAGCAGGCGATGGAACAGCAGACCTCCGCCGAGCGCCGCCGCCGCGCGATGATTCTCGAGGCGCAGGGTGAGCGTCGCTCCGCGGTCGAGCAGGCGGAGGGTGACAAGCAGTCGAACATCATCCGCGCGCAGGGTGAAAAGCAGAGCCAGATCCTCGAAGCGCAGGGTGACGCCATCTCGACCGTCCTCCGGGCTCGCTCCGCCGAGTCGATGGGCGAGCGCGCCATCATCGAGCGCGGCATGGAGACCCTCGAAGAGATCGGGAAGGGCGAGTCGACGACGTTCGTCCTCCCGCAGGAGCTCACGAGTCTGGTGGGGCGCTACGGCAAGGCGCTCTCCGGCTCCGACGTACAGCAGATGGAGGGGCTCGACGGCAAGGAGTTCGACAGCGACACCCGGAAGATGCTCGGGCTCGACGACATCGACGAGATCCTCGGCCAGATCGAGCAGTCGGCGGAGATGGACGTCGAGGAGCTAGAGAAGGAGGCGGAGGCGGTCAAGGCGGGCGGCGCCGGCGCGGACATCAAGTCGGCCGACGAGGTCATCCAGGAGATGGACGACGAAGGCGTCGAAGGGGAAGTCGAGACCGAACGCGAGTGACCGGGTCGGCCCGTCGCTTCGGACCGGCGTCACGGTTGGAAACAGGGTAGAGCGTCCGGGAGCGACCCGAGCGAAGTGTTTTTCTCGATACGACGAGTAACCTCGGTCGTGACAGACGGAATCGACGGACGGAAGCGCGAGACGCTCCGGCGGTTCGCCGCCATCGGAGCCGCCGCACCGTTCGTCGGAACCGCGAGCGCCGACACCGGGGACGGAGGGGAGGCCAACGAGACGCGCGAGGCCATCCGCGGGTACGTCCCCACGACCCCCGGCGCCCACTTCTCGAAGCTCCGCGACGACCTCCACCTCGGGACCGGCGAGGCCCAGTACCACCTCCGAAAACTCGAGGAGGCGGGCGAGGTCGAGTCGCTCAAGGACGCCGACTACCGCCGCTTTTTCCCGGCCGGTCGGTTCGACGAGCGCGACAAGCGCGCGCTCGGCTACCTCCGCCGGGACACCCCCCGCGGGATGATCCTCGCGCTCTTGCGCGACCCGACGGCGACCGGCGCGGAGTTGGCCGCCGAACTCGGCGTCTCGCGGCCGAGCGTGAGCGCCGCCGCCGCCGACTTGGCCGCCGCCGGCCTCCTCGACCGGACCGACGGCTACGCGCTGACCGAACCGGAGCGGCTGCTCACGCTCGTGGTCCGATACGCCGACTCCTTCGACGCGGCCGCCGTCGCCCTGGCGGACGACGCGGCGTCGCTGGTCTCGTACGACCCCTGAAAAGCGGCCGGCTGCGACCGCCCGCGCCGATTACGCCGTGACCATCCAGGTCGTCCCCGAGGAGTAGCCCCACTTTTCGACGTCGATGCCGCCGGCGTCGGCGACCGCGCTCATGTTCGCTCCGACCTCCTTCGCCGAGAGGCCGAGCTCGTCGGCGATCAGTCGCGATTTGAAGTACGTCTGCTCGCCGGCGTTCTCGCGGAGGTACCGCAGAATCTGCTCCTGTTTCGGCGAGAGGCCGGTCGGCTCGGCGACGACCGCATCGGAGTGTACCATGCTCATACGTCGTACACGACGTATCGGCACTTAACCGGGTTGGTAGACCGGGTTAACAGCCCGCAGTCGTGCGATTCTCCCCCGAGAAGGCGGTCGCGACGAGCGGCTCACGCCGGGTTTCGGTACGATCCGTGAACGGCGAGTCGGTCGGCGAACGGACCCGAAACGGGCGCGCCGGTCGGCCGTCGACAGAACCGAGGCGGCGAAGGCTCAGTAGAGGTCGGAGACGAACGGGCCGAACGCGCCGGCGACGGCGGCCGCGAGGGCGGCCGCGCGGTCGACGCGTCCGTTGGTGAGCGCGCCGGCGGCGCCGCCGCGTCTGGCGACGCCCTCCGTGTCGAGAAGATCGTCCATCACGGGGCCGAGTTCCGCGCCCGCGTCGATCCGGTCCGCGACGGCGGTCGGGAGTTCGAGGCTGGGGCCCGCGCCGCGGCCGACGCGGGTCCCGTCGGTGACGGCGGCCCACATGACGAGAAAACAGCCCTCTGTGCCGTCGAACTGCGCGACGCCGCCTTCGATACCCACGCCGAGGTCGTAGGCGTCCGGCTCCGAGTCGAGGACTGCCGCAGCGCGGTTCTCCGCGCCGGCGATGGTCTCCGCGTGACCCGTGGGCTGTTCGCTCACGCCGGAGGGGACCGGGGCGGACTCAATCGTGACGGTCGTTGGGTCGCCGGCGAGCGCGTCGAGGACTGCGGTGTCGCCGTCGGTCCGGTCCGCCTCGGATCCGGGGTCGCTCGCGGTGCCGAGCGCCTGTTCGACCGCGCGTCGCTTCACCGGGTTCCCGCTGCCGACGCCAACTCGCATACCCGTACTCGGGGAACGGCTTACGAATACGTCTCGGTCTCGGGATGGAACAGCCCCGCCAGCCGTTCGACCCCGTCGATCAGGGCGGGGCTCGGCTGGTTTAACAGCGAGTCGTCGATCACGTGGACCGGCGCGTCGACGGCCCAGTCGCGGCTTGCGATGGTTTCGGGGTCGACGCGGTCGCCGTGGCCACAGACGTGAACGATCACGTGGTCGGGGTCGGCGCGCTCGACGGCGGCGAGGTCGACCTCGCGGGAGCGCTCGCCGGGGTCGACGAAGGGGTATCGGCCGCCGGCGGCGCGCACGGCGTCGGGGACCCAGTTCCCGGCCGCCATCGGCGGGTCGGACCACTCTTCGCAGTAGACCGTCGGACGGGGGCGGGCTTCGACCGCGCTGGCAACGTCGTCGAGGCGTCGCCGGGAGTCGGCGGCCAGTCGCTCCCCGGCCGCGGGGCGCCCAACGTCGGCGCCGCGGGCGGCGAACGTCTCGACCGCCTCGTCGAGGGTCGCGGGGGCGCGGTGGCGGACGTCGAACCCGCGCTCGCGGCAGTCCTCGGCCAGGTCACTCTGGAGGCCGTCGCTGGTGAGAACCACGTCGGGGTCGAGATCTGCGACCCGATCGAGGTCGGGGTTCAGCCACCCGCCGACGGCGGTCGGGGACTCATCGCCGTGCGCCGACCCGATGTCCGCGGAGCGGTCGCAGTGGTGGGTGACGCCGACGAGGAGTTCGGCGGCGCCGAGGGCGGTCACCGTCGCTGTCGCGCTCGGGGCCAGCGAGACGACGCGGGGGACAGTCATCGGTGTCGACTCGGGGCGCCGGTAGCCCAAGCGTTTCGATCGGGTGAGACGCCCGAAAACCCGTGATAGATCGTGTTCTTTTGCCGGCTTTTCGCCGATGCGTTCCGGTCGTTTTAAGTTTGGTTCTACCGTCTTTGAGGTAAGATCGCTCTCGGGCCGTGTTCAGTTACCGAGAGGGGGTTTAGCCATGAGTGAACGAATACACACGCGGGGGAGTCGCTCCCGAACGGAGACGACGGAGACGGAATCGGAACAGACTGACGAGACGTTGAGTTGTCCTGAGTGCGACGGCAACGTCATCAACGACGAGGAACACGGCGAGAGCGTCTGCGCCGACTGCGGGCTCGTCGTCGAGGCCGACTCCGTCGACCGCGGGCCGGAGTGGCGCGCGTTCGACTCTCGCGAGAAAGACGAGAAGAGCCGCGTCGGCGCCCCGACGACCAACACGATGCACGACAAGGGGCTCTCGACGAACATCGACTGGCGCGACAAGGACGCGTACGGCCGGTCGCTCGGCGCGCGGCAGCGCCAGAAGATGCAGCGCCTCCGCAAGTGGAACGAGCGGTTCCGCACCCGCGACTCGAAGGAGCGCAACCTCAAGCAGGCGCTCGGCGAGATAGACCGGATGGCCTCGGCACAGGGGCTCCCGGACAACGTTCGCGAGACCGCCTCCGTCATCTACCGGCGCGCGCTCGACGAGGACCTGCTCCCCGGTCGCTCCATCGAGGGCGTCTCGACCTCCTGTGTGTACGCCGCCGCGCGGATGGCCGGCGTCCCCCGTTCGCTCGACGAGATCGCCGACGTCTCCCGCGTCGAGAAAGCCGAGATCGCCCGGACGTACCGCTACGTCGTCCGCGAACTCAAGCTCGAAGTGAAGCCGGCCGACCCCGAGCAGTACGTCCCCCGCTTCGCCTCCGACTTAGAGCTCTCCGAGGAGTCCGAGATGCGCGCGAAGAGCCTCCTGCGTAACGCCAAGGAGAAGGGCGTCCACTCCGGCAAGTCGCCTGTCGGCCTCGCCGCCGCCGCCGTCTACGCCGCCGCCCTCCTCACGAACGAGAAGACGACGCAGGCCGCCGTCAGCGAGGTCGCCGACATCAGCGAGGTCACGATCCGCAACCGGTACCACGAGCTGTTAGAGGCCGAAGACGGACTCGTCGCCTGAACCGACGACGGGCGCCGTTTTGCCGCGAGTCGGACCTGTTTTTCCCCGGACGCGTACACCTAAGTCCCCGGCCGCGGAACGCCCGCGTATGTTCGACGAGTTCGTTCTGACCGCGAGTACGGCCGACCTCTCGGAGGAGCCGGCCGCCCGCGAACACGCAGACGCCGTCGAGTACCGAATGGACCTCGCGAGCGACCCGCTCGACCAGCTGGAGGCGTACGACGGCGAACTCCCGCTGCTCGTCACGAACCGGGCGTCGTGGGAGGGCGGCGAGGCCGAGGGGCTCGGCCGGTACGACGCGCTCTCGACCGCGATCGGTCACGAGGCGGTCGCCGCGGTGGACGTGGAACTCGCCGCGTTGCGCGGGACGCACCCGGACGCCGCGGAGGAGTCGCACGCGGCGGCGCTTCGCGAGGCGGCCCGCGAGGCGGGCGCGAGCGTGGTCGCCTCGGTCCACGACTTCGAGTCGACGCCCGAGCCCGCGGCCCTCGTCGACCTCCTCGCCGACGCCGCGAGCGAGGGGGACGTGGGGAAACTGGCGACGACGGCGACCGCGCCGGTCGACGCGCTCGCGATGCTGCGGGCGACCCACGAGGCGACCGCGGCGGGCCACCGAGTCGCGACGATGTGCATGGGAGAGCCGGGGCGACACACGCGCGCCGTGGCGCCCGTCTACGGCTCGAAGATCGGGTACGCACCGGTCGACCCCGCGAACGCCACGGCGCCCGGACAGTACCCGCTCGCGACGCTCAGAGCACTCGTCGACGGGCTGCGAGACGGCGGCACGAGCGAGTGACGAGTTTTCGGTAGTTGACCGCGGCTGCCGCGACTGTTTATAAGTAAATGCGGTGTGGCGGCGTCGCCGGCGGCAGATCCGCCGGCCGTAAGCGGCGCGAGGTGCGGTGACAGTGCTGGGCGAGTGAGACGCAAAGCGCCCGCCTCACGGCCGGATCTTTGGAGGCGTTCGCCGTCGATCCGCCGGCACCCATTTATAAGCGAGCGGCCGGATCTTTGGAGGCGTTCTCAGAAGCACTACCAAATACGATTGCTAAGGCGTCACCTGAACCGGCGATGGGCACATAAACCACCCAAAGAGCCAAACCGCTTTACCACCGCCCCCGTAAGTGCCGTCAATGGCGACGTGTGACGTGTGTGGGGAGTACGAGAACCTTCCCTACCAGTGTAAACGGTGCGGCCAGACGTTCTGTGCCGACCACCGCCTCCCCGAGAACCACAACTGTCCGGGGCTCGCAGAGTGGGACGACCCCGGCGGGGTGTTCGACAGCGGCTTCGACGACAGCGTCGAGGCCAACGCCGGGTCGAGCGGGAGCGGTTCGGCAGGCGTCACCGGTCGAATTAAGCGACGGATCGACCGCGAGACCAGCACCGGCGGGCTCGTGAGTTACTTCCGCGGGAACGCGACGTACGCGCTCCTGCTCGCGATGTGGCTCACGTTCGTCGCGCAGTGGGTGGCTCTCAGTGTCGGCGGCCGACCGCTCCACAACACCCTCTTCGTGCTCCAGTCGGAGGCGCTCGGGAACGTCTGGACGTGGGTGACCTCGGTGCTGTCTCACTCCCCCGTCGGTCTCTACCACATCATCGGGAACAGCGTCGTGCTGTTCTTCTTCGGCCCGCTCGTCGAGCGCGCGGTCGGCTCGAAGCGGTTCGTCGGGTTCTTCTTCGCCGCGGGAGCCATCGCCGGCCTCGGCCACGTCCTGTTCGCGATCGCGACGGGCGCGCCGCCGACGGGGGTGCTCGGCGCCAGCGGCGCGGGCTTCGCGATCTTGGGCGTGCTCACCGTCTGGCGGCCGAACATGCAGGTGCTCCTCTTCTTCGTCGTCCCGATGAAAATCAAGTACCTGACGTGGGGGATCGCGCTCGTCTCGGCGGTCCTCGTGATCCAGAGCGGAACGGGCGGCGTCGGGGGTATCGCACACCTCGCGCACCTGATCGGCTTCGCCATCGGGCTCGCGTTCGGCAAGCGATACGAGGGGCTGTCGCGCTCCGCGGGCGGCATGGGCGGCGTCTCGATGGGCGGCGCGAGCGGTCCCCGCGGGCCGGGCGGTCCCGGCGGTCCCGGCGGGCGGTTCTGAATGGCACCCGCGGACGGCGCCGATCGAGAGGAGCCGTCCCTCGATCAGGAGTCGGCCGTCGATCAGGAGTCGGCCGCCGATCAGGAGTCGGCCGCCGATCAGGAGCCGGCTGTCGAACGACCGGAGTTCCTCCCGGACCCCGCGCTCTCCCGCGCGGAGATGGAGTCGCTCCAGCGCGACCTGGCGGCGGCGGCGACGGAGGCCGACGACCACGACCTCGACCCGGCGAGCGTCGCGATAGACGAGCCGGCGGACCTGACCGGCGGCCTGCCGGAGGCACGGACCGATACGAGTCCCGGCCAGCCAACGGCCGACGCGCCGGTCGTCGTGGGGGTCGACCAGGCGTTTCTGACGCCCGACGAGGGGCCGGAGCGGGCCGTCTCCGCCGCGGTCGCGTTCCGCGACGGCGACGTGATCGAGTACGCGAGCGCGGTCACTCCGCTGTCGATTCCGTACGTGCCGGGCCTGCTCGCGTTCCGAGAAGGCGGGCCGATACGGGCGGCGCTCGCCGCACTGGACGCCGAGCCGGACCTGTTGGTGTGTGACGGCTCCGGCCGGATCCACTTTCGCGAGGCCGGGCTGGCGACGCACATCGGCGTGTTGGTGGACGCACCGAGCGTGGGCGTCGCAAAGCGCCTGCTGTGCGGGGAGCCGGACGAGTCGACCGACGAGCGGCCCGCGGGCTGGCGAACGCCGATCCGCGCCGACGAGCGCGTGACGACCGCCGAGCCGGGAACCGTGATCGGGCACGCGCTTCAGTCCCGACAGTACCCGAACAGCCGGCGCGTCAACCCCCTGTACGTGAGCCCCGGACACCGGGTGTCGACCGGGACGGCGACCGACCTCGTCGAGGCGCTGTGTGCGGGGTACAAGCTCCCGGAGCCGACCCGACTGGCCGACGCGTACGCCGACGCGGTCAAACGAGAGGCGCAGGCGGCGGGGAGCCGCTGACACGGTGTGCCAGGAACTGGCATAGGCAGGCGGTTTATATATCCTGGACTGCGAACGCGAAGGTATGGCAGACGAGGAGATGGAAGGCCCGATGTCCGCCCAGGAGTTCCGCTCGCTGACAGACGGACTGGTCCGGCAGAGTTCCGGGGGCGGGACGACCGTTTATAAGAACGCCGCGGGCGTCGGCTGCCCGAACCCCGACTGCGACCGCGGGGTGTTCCAGACGCTGTTCGTCAGCGACCACGGCTGGCAGCAGATCGGCGCGACCCGCGACGGGATCGACCTGTGCCTGTGTAACACCGAGTCGAAGCGACTCGTGTTCATCCACGACGACTGACGTGAACGGGATAGACCAGTGAGCGACGATTCCGACCCGCTCGCGGCGTTACACGACCACCTCGCGGCCACCGAGGAGCTGCCGGTGGAGCGCGAGGCCGGTTGGCGACTCGGCGAGGCGCAGGCGCTTGCCGCGGACATCGCCGACGGCGGGGTCGACGACGCGACGGTCGTCAGGCGAGCCGACGAGATCCGCACCCTGCTCGCGGCGGTCGACGGGACCGGCGATCCGGAGGCCGACGACCACGTCGCCGCCGCGCGGGAGCTCGCGAGTCGAATCGCGGACCGAGCGGACGGCGGCTGACCGCCGGCGCTCGGATCGGTGCGTCCCTCTGTTCGACGCGGAGCGACCGCCGCGGGCCGACGCCCCCGGCGACCGGGGTATCAGTCGTCCGCGGCGGGCTCCGCCCCGGCGTCGGCGGCACACCGGTTCGGACCCAACTCTAGTTCGATGGCCGCGACCTCGTCGGGCGGCGACTCGACGCCGCGGTTCGCCGCGATGACGGCCTCGTAGTTCGGCGGCTTCTCCGGGAGCGTCGCCGTGATGCGCTCCACGAACGCCTCACGGTCGAGGTCGAGCACGTCGAGCCCCCGTCGGGCCGCGCCGACCGTCGTCGTCACCGGCTCGCCGGGCGTGACGTCGCCGGTCGTCCCGTCGTTCGCGACCGCGAAGTGCCCCGGACAGACGACGATCCGGTCGGGCTCCGCGAGCAGGGTTCCGTGGAGCGACTCGTAGAGCCGCTCTGCGCCGGTCGCCGCCCCGGCGGTCGCTTTCTGATCGTCGTCAGTACCGGCGCCCGCCGCGAACTGCAGTTCCGTCCGCCCGACGCTGTCGGTGAACAGCGTGTCGCCGGTGAGCAGCGCGGACCGCCCGACGAGGTAGCTCGCGCCGTCGTCGGTGTGGCCGGGGGTCGCGAGCGCCTTCACGTCGACGCCGCCGACGTCGAGCGTCTCGTTGCGCGCGAGCGACTCGAACGCGTACGCCACGTCGCGCGCTTCGGCCGCCGCCGGGAGGTAGTAGGGGACGCCGAGTTCGTCGGCGAGGTCCCGGCCGCCGGAGAGGTGGTCGGCGTGGACGTGCGTGTCGAGGACCGCGGCGATGGACGCGTCGCGTGCGGCGGCCGCCTCCCGCCACTCGTCGCCGTGTCGGGAGACGTCGACGGCGATGGCGACGCGGTCGGAGCCATCGGGATCAGCGATCCCACCCCTCTCGGACGACCGCCCGCCCACCACGAGGTAGCCGAGACAGCCCTTCGCGCGCCGCTGGATCTGGACGACGTCGAGGGGTTCGTCGCCCGCGTCGGGGAGCGGGACCGCGGTCCGGTCGTACACGGCAGACCACCCGCGCATCCCGTCCGCGAGGACCGTGACGTCGTCGTAGCCCGCCGCCTCCAACTCCTCGGCGAAGTCGAGCGAGGCCTTCCCCTTCGCGCAGGTCGTCACGATCGCGTCGCCGGGACCGACGCCGGTCTCCGCCTCGAAGTCGTCGACGTCGAACTCGTGAAACGGCTTATAAAAGTAGTGGACGGAGTCGGCAATCTGCCAGCTCTCGTAACTCTCCGCGGGGCGCGTGTCGACGAGGGCGAACGACCGCTCGCCGCGTCGGCGCTCGTCTATCATGTCGCGGAACGCGTTCGCGTCGATGACGGTTGGCATGGGGAGCAGTTGGCACCGAACGGCAAAACGCTGTGCGGTGGAATCTACTCCCGACCGCTCCGTCGCCCGCCCGCCGGCGCCCGCGATGGACAGGTTTTAGCCGAGCGGTCGGTCAGGTGCGCGCATGGTCGAGGCGTTCGCGGTCGCCAGCGGGAAGGGCGGCACGGGCAAGACGACGAGCACGCTCGCGCTCGGGATGGCGCTCGCCGAGGAGCACGACGTCACCGTCGTCGACGCCGACACGGGGATGGCGAACCTCCTCTTTCACGCCGGACTCGACGACGCGACCGTCACGCTTCACGATCTGCTCGTCGCCGAAACCGCGACGACCGTCTCGGAGGCGACGTACGACCGGTTCGGGCTCTCCGTCGTCCCCTGTGGCACGTCGCTGGCCGGCTTCGAGGCCGCCGAACCGGAGCGACTCCGTGACGTGGTCGCCGAACTCGCCCGCGACACCGACGTCTTGCTGCTCGACTCGCCGGCCGCGCTCGGCTCGAAGTCGGCCGTGCTGCCGGTCGTGTTGGCGGACCGCATCGTGGTCGTCGTGGAACCGACGATCCCCGCGCTCTCTGACGGGCTGAAGGTACAGGAGTACGCGCGCTCGTACGGCACGGGCACGGCGGGCGTGCTGTTCAACAAGGTCCGCGACGACGCCGCCGACGTGACCGAACAGGCCGAACGCCGCTTCGGCGGCCCGGTGCTCGCGACCGTGCCCGAAAGCGACGCCGTGAGAGGCGCGCGACGCGCCGGCAAGCCGCTGCTCGCGCACGCTCCCGAGAGCGACCCCGCCGCCCGCTACCGACGGGCCGCCGCGCGGCTCGACGTCCGCGACGGGGACGAAGGGGCCGTCGCCGACCGCTTCCGAAGCGCGGTCGTCCCGGACACGCCATGACCGAGAGCGCCGGGAGCACGGCGCTTCGCATTCCGCGCGGGGACCTGTTGCGCTCCCGTGTCGTCTCCGACGTGGGGACGACGCTCTCGCGGGCGCTCGACCGGGAACTGACCGGGTACGCGACGCTCGTGCCACAGGAGACGCTCCTCCTGGAGGGCGACGCCCGCGGCGTCGTCACCTTCGCCGACGGCGTCCCCGTGCTCGCGTACAACACGGTGAGCGACAGCGGCGGCCCCGACGCGCTCGCCGAGCTCGCGGTTCCCGGCCCCTACCGCGTCGAGTTGTACGCGGTGGCGGACGGCGCGCTCGAAACCGCCCACGAGGAGGAGACGCTCCGCGTCGCGCCCGGCGCCGCGGCGACGGAACTGGCCGACGACCCGGCGCTCGCCGACCGCACCCGCGAGGCCGCCCCAGACGAGCGACTGGACGACGGCGACGACGACGGCGACGCGGTCGCGGCGTTCCTCGAAGACGACGAGCGGATCGAAGCGATCCGCGAGCAGGCCCGCTCGGAGGCGGAAGAGCGAGCGGCCGAGTGGGGGCTCGATGACGCGCTCGCCGGCGACGACGAGGTCGAAGCCGACGCGGAGTTCACCTGACCGGCGACGCGGCGGGCCGGCTCGGCGGAGTCGCCGACCGGAGCGCCACAGCAGTTAGGTCGATGCGACTCCTACTGGGAGTATCACCGTTCTCCGTCTCCTCCGTCTGACGACGCCGACCGACTTCGCCGACTGGTACGACGCGAGCCGCGCGTACACCCGCCACGTCGCCGCGGGAATGGGGTTCGACGGCGCCGACGCGCTCGACGGCGCAGGGGTCGCGGCCGCCCTCCGAGAGAACCCGTCCGAACTGTCGCCCGCGGCGGCCCGGTCCGTCGCGGCGACGTTGCTCGCCGACGGCCGGTTCTCCGAGCCGTACTGCGAGTGGCTCCCGACGTGGTACGAACTCGGCCTGATAGCGCCGGTCCGCTACGGGGAGTGGCGGCTCCGACGCGTCGCCGGCGCGGTCGCAGACGCCGCGGACGTGACCGTGACGGCGCCACAGTTCTCCCGACCGAGCGACGTGACCATCGACGGGAAGCCGGCGCTGGCGCGGGTCTCCGGCTTCCGGGAGCGGTTTCTGCTGGCCGACGCGCTGTTGCACCTGGAGTGGTTCGAACACGCCGCGGCCGCCGACGGCATCGAGGTCCCGGCGGGGCTCGTCGAGCAGACCCGGAGTGAGTCGCTGTCGTACTACGGCGGCACGCGCGAGGAACTGTCGCCGCCGGTGCGACGCTTCCAGCGGCTGCTGTTCGCCGACGACGCGTGGGTCAGGCGGGTCGACGAGCGCTACGGGCTGAACAGTCGGCTGTTCGGGTTCTGGGAGCGACTGCTGTCCGCGGAGCGAGAGCGGCTGGCGGCGGGCGCGGACGCGTCGAGGGCGCGGGCGAGCGCGAGAGGTGACTGAACGGACACCCGCGGGAGGCGACTGAGCGATCGGAGGAGAGACGCTATCCCGCGGCCGGCGTTGGCTCGTCCGCTGTTACAACACCTGTAACATGTCTTCGGGTGTGTGGTTCTCGCGGGAGGTAAGTATTCCAATAGACGGGCCTTTTGTGGTGATACGAGCCGGCGATCGGTTCGTCTTTCCCCGCCTCGGCCCTCTCTGACGGTTCCAGCGTCGCACCGGGCGAGACTGCGGTCACTCCACGGCCGGTCGCGACGCTGTTTCGATTCGATCACTCGTGGGCGAGTAATCTTTTATTCACCGTTGCGTATGCCGGAACCTTCATAGGGTGCCTCCCGAATCCTCCGGACATACGAATGGCAGTACTCTGGCTCGAGGATGTCAACGCCGACGACGTCGGGACCGTCGGCGGCAAGGCGGCTTCGCTCGGTGAACTCATCGGCGCTGGGCTTCCGGTTCCGCCGGGGTTCACCGTCACGGCAGGTACGTACCGCACGTTCATCGAAGAGGCGGGGATCGACGAGGAGCTGTTCGCCGCGGTCGACGTCGACCCGGAAGACTCCGTCGCGCTGCGAGAGGCCGAACAGACCGCCTCGGAGCTCATCATGGAGACGCCGCTCCCCGACGACGTGCGCGAGGAGATCGTCGAGCGATATCGGTCGATGGGCGAAGACGGCGCGGAGGCGTTCGTCGCGGTGCGCTCGTCGGCGACGGCCGAGGACCTCCCGGACTCGTCGTTCGCCGGCCAACAGGAGACGTTCCTCAACGTCCGCGAGGAGGCGCTCATCCGGCGGGTGAAGGAGTGCTGGGCGTCGCTTTTCACCCAGCGCGCGATCTACTACCGGCAGCAGCGAGGGTTCCCGCACGCCGACGTCGACATCGCGGTCGTGGTCCAGCGGATGGTCGACGCCGAGAAGTCCGGCGTGATGTTCACCAGCCACCCCTCGACCGGCGACCCGCAGATTACGATCGAGGCCGCGTGGGGGCTCGGCGAGGCGGTCGTCTCGGGAACGGTGTCGCCCGACAACTACGTCTACGACCGCGAGGAGGGCGTCGTCGACACGGTGACCGTCGCGGACAAGAAGGTGGAGATGGTGAAAGACGCCGAGACCGGCGAGACCGTCGAACTCGACGTCGAGGGCGACCGCCGCACCGCGCGCGTCCTCAGCGACGAGGAGATCGGTGAGTTGGTCGCGCTCGGCGAACGGGTCGAGGAGCACTACGGGACCCCTCAAGACGTCGAGTGGGCGATCCACGAGGGGGAGATATACATGCTCCAGTCGCGTCCGATCACGACGATTCAGGAGACCGATGACGACGCGGAGGCGACCGGAACCGGCGGCGACACCCCACGGAAGTCCACCGCCGGCGACGCGTCCTCGGGCCAGCCCGGCGCGGGGAGCGTCTCGAACGGCGGCGACGACGAAGACGTGCTCGCCGACGGGCTCGGCGCGAGTCCGGGCGTCGTCTCCGGGGCGGTCCGGATCGTCCACAAGCTCGACCACCTCGATCAGGTCCAGGAGGGCGACGTGATGGTGACGGAGATGACGATGCCGGACATGGTCCCGGCGATGAAACGCGCCGCGGGCATCGTCACCGACGAGGGCGGGATGACGAGCCACGCCGCGATCATCTCTCGCGAACTCGGCGTCCCGGCCGTGGTCGGGACCGGAAACGGGACGCGGCTCCTCGAAGACGGCCAGCAGGTCACCCTCGACGGCGACAAGGGCACCGTCCGCGCCGGCGCCGACGACGAGGCCGAGGCCGGCGAGGAGTTCGAACCCGTCGAGGCGGCGCGGCCCGAGACCCCCGTCAAGCCGATGACGGCGACGGAGGTCAAAGTGAACGTCTCGATTCCGGAGGCCGCCGAGCGCGCCGCGGCGACGGGCGCCGACGGCGTCGGGCTGCTCCGGATCGAACACATGGTGCTGTCGCTCGGAAAGACGCCCGAGAAGTACATCCAGGACCACGGCGCCCGCGCGTACCAGGACGAACTCATCGAGGGGGTCCGCCGCGTCGCCGACGAGTTCTACCCCCGGCCGGTGAGGGTCCGCACCATCGACGCGCCGACAGACGAGTTCCGGGAGCTGGAGGGCGGGGACGGCGAACCGGCGGAGCACAACCCGATGCTCGGGTGGCGCGGGATCCGTCGGAGCCTCGACAAGCCGAACCCGTTCCGGCAGGAGCTGGCCGCGTTCGCCCGCCTCTTCGAGATGGGCTACGACAACCTCGAAGTGATGTTCCCGCTCGTCAACGACGCGAGCGACATCGAGGGGATCAAAGCGCACATGCGAGAGACGGGGATCGACCCCGACACGCACCGATGGGGCGTCATGATCGAGACGCCGGCGAGCGCCTTACAGATCGAAGAGCTCGCGGCCGCCGGCATCGACTTCGCCTCCTTCGGAACCAACGACCTCACCCAGTACACGCTGGCGGTCGACCGCAACAACGAACACGTCGCCGGCCGCTTCGACGAGTTGCACCCGGCCGTGCTCAAGCTCATCGGCGACACGATAGAGACCTGCCGCGAACTCGGCGTCGACACGAGCATCTGCGGGCAGGCCGGATCGAAGACGGAGATGGTCGAGTTCCTCGTCGACGAGGGGGTCTCGTCTATCTCGGCGAACATCGACGCGGTGCGGGACGTCCAACACGAAGTGAAACGGACCGAACAGCGGCTCCTCCTCGATTCGGTCCGCTGACGCGGGCAAGGAGCGGCGACTCGGTGTCACGGAGCGGAACGGGTAAGACCCCGCCGCGGCAATGGATGGTCGAATGCAGCAGCCCGAGCCGCAGTCGTTCGACCGGGTCCTCTCCTCGATGTGTACGGAGCCGCATCCGGCGGCTCGGGAGGCGGCGGAGCGATACCTCGCGACGAATCCGGGCGACCCGGCCACCTACGAGTCGATAGCGGCGCTGGAAGCACGCGCGGTCGAACTGCTCGCGACGGTCACCGGCCACCCGACGCCGACCGACGCCACGGGGTACGTCACCTCGGGCGGGACGGAGGCGAACGTGCAGGCGGTCCGGTCCGCGCGAAACCGCCACGACGCGAGCGACGTGAACGTCGTCGTGCCCGAGAGCGGCCACTTCTCCTTTCATAAGGCCGCGGAGCTGCTCGACGTGGAGCTCCGGACCGTGCCCGTCGACGACGAGTACCGGACCCGGACCGAGGCCGTCGAGGCGGCCGTCGACGAGGCGACCGCGCTGGTCGTCGGCGTCGCCGGAAGCACGGAGTACGGGCGCGTGGACCCGATTCCGGCGTTGACGCGGATCGCTCACGACGCCGGGGCCCGGATGCACGTCGACGCCGCGTGGGGCGGCTTCGTGTTACCGTTTACCGACGCAGACTGGTCGTTCGCCGACGCCCCCGTCGACACGCTGACCATCGACCCGCACAAGTTCGGACAGGCGCCGGTGCCGGCCGGCGGCCTCCTCGCGCGTGACGCCGCGGCGCTGGACGCGCTCGCGGTCGACACGCCGTACCTCGAGACGCGGTCGCAGGCCACGCTGACGGGAACGCGGAGCGGCGCGGGCGTCGCCGGCGCGGTCGCCGCGATGGAGGCGCTGTGGCGGGAGGGGTACCGGGAGGCGGCCGACCGCGCGGCCGCCAACGCCGAGTGGCTCGCGGCCGCCCTCGACGAGCGGGGGTACGACGTGGTCGACCCGGAGCTCCCGCTCGTGGCCGCCGCGGTCCCGGAGCCCGAGTTCGACGCGCTCCGGGAAGCGGGCTGGAAGGTGTCGCGCACGGCGAGTGGCGAGCTCCGCGTCGTCTGTATGCCGCACGTGACGCGGGAGGCGCTGCGCCGGCTGGTGGCCGACCTCGACCAGATCCGGCGATAGTCCGCCGGAGAGCGACGCAGCCACGACGCCGGGCCGTCAGATCGAACCGCCTCCGCCGTCCCCCCGCTTTTCCGCCGAGCCGCGGCCAGACGCACCGTGACGCCCTTCAGCGACCTCGCTCGCGCGGCCTACTGCCCGCGACAGCTCTACTACGCGCGCCGCGACGACGACCGAGACGTGCCCGAGACGGCGCGGGCGCGCATCGACCTCGCCTACCGGTACCCGGCGCTCGTCGACGCGCCGGACGCGACGCTCCGGCGGCTCCCGATCCGGCGGTCGCCGGCCGCGTACCGCCGGAACCTCGACCGGCTCCGCGAGCGCGCGGAGTACGACCGCCTCGTCGACCCCGCGTTCGAGCGCGTCTTCCGGGCCGGAAGGGACTGCCGCGGAACCGTACACAAAATTCTCGACGACGACGGCCCACCGGTTCCGTCGGTCGTCTCGCCGGGCGAGCCGCCCGAGAACGGCGTGTGGGAGTCACAGACCGTCAGGGCCGTCGGCGTGGCCAAGGCGCTCGCGTGGGAGCGAGAGCGGGAAGTGCCGCGCGCGCTCGTCGAGTACCCGAGCGTCGGCGTCGTGCGCGAGGTCCGGCTCACGACGCGGGCGAAGGCGGCCTACCGGCGGGCGCTTCGGGCCGCGCGCGCCATCGACGGGCCGCCCTCGCGCGTCGACGACGACCGATGCACCGCCTGCGACTACCGGGACCGCTGTGGGACCGGGCGGCGAACGCTCCGGTCGCTGCTGGGGTGAGCCGGCGACCCGGACCGACGCAGAGCGGACGACGGCCTCACGGCGAAAACGACGTGCCGCACTCGGTGCAGGTGAAGCGGAACCGTCCCGCGTCGGTCAGCTCGGTGGCGTGGACGCGCTCCGCGTCGCACTCGCGACACTCGATCAGCGACTCGATCTGGTCCCAGTCGTGACGCGCGCCGGGCGCGCCGAACGCCCACGCGACCACGTCCTCGTCGGCGTCCTCGCGCACGAAGCCGGACTGGAACTCGCCCGGCGCAAAGCGGATCAACTCGCCGGCCTCGACGTCGACGCGGTCGTGGTCTCGCCCCACCTCGAAGGTGGCGACCCCCGAGAGGACGTAGAACACCTCTTCTTGGTCGCCGTGGGTGTGGAGCCCGCCCGCGAACGCCTCGCCGGGCGCGAGCTCGAAGTAGTTCATCGCGACGTGGTCGGTCCCGAGCGCCTTCGAGACCGGCTTTCGCACGTCGTGGACGCCCATCGGGTTCGCGACGACGTCGACGTCGTCGATAGCGGCTTTCTGCATACCGGGTTGTCCGACGGCGACCGTATAACCGTGTCCCCGCGGCGAGCGTCGGTCCTGTCGGACACGCGGCGCGTCCGGCCTGCGTATTTCTGTCACGACCCGACGATTTTATCAGTGTGTGATACGTCGGCACGGATACGAATGACACGAGACGCTCGTGATCGTTCGGAGGATAGAGGAAGTCGCCTCACGGCGGCTGGCCGCGAAATTCTCCGACGATAACGACTCCGGGGCGCGGCCGCCCCGCGGCGGTACCGGTCCCGAACCTACTGACAAGCCGACGGACTCTCTTTTGACCCGAACACCACTCACCACACTCGACGAGGTACAGCTGTTAGACACCACGCTGCGCGACGGCGAACAGATGCCGGGCGTCTCGCTCACGCCGAGCGAGAAGGTCGACATCGCCCGCGAACTCGACGCCGCCGGAATGCACCTGATCGAGGCCGGCTCGGCGTGCACGTCCGAGGGCGAACGCGAGGCCATCCGCCGCGTGGCCGACGAGGGGCTCGACGCCGCCGTGACGAGTTTCGCCCGCGGCGTGCAGGCCGACATCGACCACGCCCTCGACTGCGGGGTCGACGGCGTCAACCTGGTCGTGCCCGCCTCCGACAAACACGTCGAGACGAAGGTCGGCTCGACCCGCGAGGCGGTGGTCGAGACGACCGTCGAACTCGTCGAGTACGCGAAAGACCACGGCCTCTGGGTCGAGGTGCTCGGGGAGGACGGCTCGCGCGCCGAACTCGACTACCTCGAACGGCTGCTGGGCGCCGGGCTCGACGCCGGCGCCGACCGGATCTGCTACTGCGATACCGTCGGCGCGGCCGACCCGGAACGGACCGCAGAGGTCGTCTCGCGACTCGCCGAGTTAGGCCCGACGAGCCTCCACACCCACGACGACCTCGGGTTCGGCGTCGCGAACGTCCACGCCGGGCTGAAGGCCGGCGCCGACACGGTCCACGGGACCGTCATGGGCGTCGGCGAGCGCGCCGGCAACGTCGCCTTAGAGGAGGTTGCCATCGCGCTCGACCGCTCCTACGACATCGACACCGTCGAGCTGGAACGGCTCTACCGGCTCTGCCGGACCGTGAGCGAGGCGACCGGCGTCGCGCTCCCGCCGAACAAGGCGGTCTGCGGCGCCAACGCCTTCGCGCACGAGTCGGGGATCCACACCGACGGCACGCTGAAAGACGGGACGATGTACGAGCCGTATCCGCCGGAGCGCGTGGGCCGCGAGCGGCGGCTCGTCCTCGGGAAACACGCCGGGCGCGCGGGCGTCAAGGCGGCCCTCGCCGAACACGACGTGGCGGTCGACGACGACGAGTTGAGCGAGGTCGTCCGCCGGGTGAAAGAGCTCGGCGACCGCGGGAAACGCGTCACCGACGCCGACCTGCTCGCGATCACCGAAGACGTGCAGGGCCGCGAGCGCGACCGACACGTCGAACTCGTCGACCTCTCGGCCACCTCCGGCGGGAACCTCCCGACCGCGTCGGTCCGGCTCCGCATCGGCGACGACAAGCGCGTCGCCTCCGGCACGGGCGCCGGGCCCGTCGACGCCGGACTGGAAGCGGTCCGGGCCGCACTCGCGGACGACGCGGCCGGAGAGGGCGTCTCCTTCGAACTCGACTCGTACCACGTCGACGCGATCACGGGCGGGACCGACGCCGTCGTCACGGTCGAGGTCGACCTCTCGCGGGGCGACCGCTCCGTGAGCGTCTCCTCGACGGACGCGGACATCACGCGCGCCAGCGTCGTCGCGATGGTGGACGGGCTGGACCGCCTGCTGGCGGCGGAGGCAGACGCCACGGACGCGGAGCCGGGCGCGGTCGCGGACGACTGACGGGGACGCGCGTCTCGCGTCTGACGGGGTTTTTAAGCGATGCCGCCCGAACGTGACCCGTGAGCGTCGTCGTCGCGGTGAAACCCTCTGCGCGCAAACGCAACGCGAAGGTGGGCCGGCTCGTCTTCGAGGACGGCTCCCGCCACGCGTTCGAGAGCCGCGCCGCCGCGGAGCGCTGGGCCGACGACCTGTCCGCGGGCGACGGCCACGTCTGGGTCGCGAGCGCGCACCCCCGCGACGACGACGACGCCGACCTCTATCTGCTGTCGCGAGCGACCAACGCGAAACTGGAAGCCGCCTACGACAAGCGCCGCCGTCGGCTGCGCGGCGATTCCGGCTCCGAGCAGGAACTGCTCGGCGGGGAGCCGTAGTCGAGCCAGATTCCTTTTAAATACAACTGTCTGCGAGTTAGCTGACGGACCGGCCGCTAGCCGGTGGAGGCGTCGAGAGAAGCGCCGAGGCGGAGATTTGAACTCCGGTGTCCGAATGGACAGTAGATTTCGAATCTACCGCCTTGGCCAGGCTAGGCTACCTCGGCTCACTTTCGGGTTGGCCGGTTCCGCTGTTATGCGTTTCGATCGTCCGCGACGATTCGCCGGCGGGCGGCCCGCGGAGTCCGACCGCCGACAACGCTTTTTGCGGCGGATCGTGTGCACTCCGTATGAACGTCCCCGAAGCCGCGGCGGCCTGCTCGCGGGTCGTCGACGAGGTCGGCGGCGCGGTCGTCGCCGACCGCGAGTTCCTCGACCGCGTCACGCTGGGCATTCTCGCCCGCGGTCACGTCCTCTTGGAAGACGTCCCCGGCACCGGAAAGACCCTCTCTGCGCGCTCGTTCGCGGCCGCGCTGGGACTGGAGTTCTCGCGGGTCCAGTTCACGCCGGACCTCCTCCCCAGCGACGTGACCGGGACGAACGTGTTCGACGAGGGCGACGGCTCGTTCGTCTTCTCGCCCGGCCCGATATTCGCGAACGTCGTCCTCGCCGACGAGATCAACCGCGCCCCGCCGAAGACGCAGGCCGCCCTCTTGGAGGCGATGGAGGAGGGACAGGTGACCGTCGACGGGGAGACCCACGACCTCCCCGACCCCTTCTACGTCATCGCGACGCAGAACCCGGTCGAAAGCGAGGGGGCGTTTCCGCTCCCGGAGGCCCAACTCGACCGGTTCACGATCAAGACCGCCATCGGCTACCCGGACGAGGCGGGCGAGGTCGAGCTGCTGCGCCGGCGCGCGGGCCGGGTCGCACAGGCGCCGACCGTCGACCGCGTGCTCGATGCGGACGCCGTCGCCGACCTCCGTGCGGTGCCGGAGTCGGTCCGCGTCGACGACGACCTGCTCTCGTACGCGGCGTCGGTCGCCCGCGCGACGCGGGAAGACCGCCGCGTCGAGGTCGGCGTCTCGCCGCGGGGGACCCAGCGGCTCTTCGAGACGGCGCGGGCCGCCGCGGTCGTCGCCGGCCGCGAGTTCGTCACGCCCGACGACGTGAAACGCGTCGCGGAGCCGGCGCTCGCGCATCGGCTCGTGTTGACGCCGGACGCCGCCGTCAACGACGCCGACAAGCGAGACGTGATCGCCGACGTCCTCGGTCGGGTCGCGGTGCCGACCGTTGATACGACCGAGGCGTGAATCAAAGCGGCCGCGACTTACTCCGCGTCCCGCTCCGCCAGCAGTTCGGTCGCCGTGAGCAGCGACTCCAGTTCGACGTCGTGGTCGGCGAGGAGGTCGGCTGCGCCCTCCTCGCGGTCGACGACGACCAGGACGCGGTTCACCGTCGCGCCCGCCTCTCGGAGCGCCTCGACGGCGTCGACGGCGGACTGGCCGGTCGTGGCGATGTCTTCTAAGACGACGACCTCCTCGCCCTCGTCGAGTCGCCCCTCGATGCGGTTGCCGGTGCCGTACTCCTTCGCCTGCTTGCGGGCGATGACGTACGGGCGGCCCATCTCGGCGGCCGTGACGGCCACGAGCGGGACCGCGCCGAGCGCGACGCCCGCGAGCGTCGCGTCGGTGTCGGCGAGTCGGTCGGCAAAGGCCGCGGCGATCAGCCGGAGCGCGTCCGGGTCGGTCTCGAAGAGGTACTTGTCGACGTAGTAGTCGCTCGTGCCGCCGTGTGAGAGTTCGAACTCCCCGTACTGGACCGCGTCGGCCGCTCGCAGCGCGGCGATGAGTTCGGCCCGCCCCTCGTCGTCTGTCATACTCGCACGGCGTGCGGCGGCGATTATAAACGGGTCGAAACGCGAGCGACCGCGACGATCGCAACCATCGCGTCGATTGCGACCATCGCGGCGGCGCGCGAGTCGAGGGCCCGCGCTCGGATCAACATATTCACTACAGGCCGTCACGAACCGGGGTGTATGAGCACGGACGACGTCTCTCGGCGCACGTTCATCCGGACCGCCGGCGGCGCGGCCGGCGTCGCGGGAGCGACGGCGGCGACGACGGGGACCGCGGCGGCACAGGAGGAACAGCCGGTCTGGCCGAGCGGGGCCAGCAGCGGGAACGTCGGGTCGTATCAGGACGCTCGCGGCGAGAGCGAGGTCACGGTGCAGGTCGGCGCCGGCGACCAGGGGCTCGCGTTCGACGCGACGCTGCTCTGGGTCGACCCCGGCACGACGATCACCTTCGAGTGGACGGGCGCCGGCGGCGCCCACAACGTTCAGACGGTCGAAGGCGGCGGACCGGCCGCCCTCGACAGCGGTGACCCGGTCGGCGAGGAGGGCGCGACCTACGAGTACGAGACGAGCGAGGAGGACGCGGGCATCACCCACTACCACTGTGTCCCCCACACCGCGGTCGGCATGCACGCCGGCCTCGCCGTCGGCGGCGACATCGAGACCGAATCGACGGGCGGTGGCGGCGGCTCCGACGCCGTGTTCGTCCCGCAGGGCGCCCGCGCGCTCAGCGTCGCGACGTTCGTCGCGATGGTGAGCACGCTGGGGCTCGCGTTCATCTTCATGAAGTACGGCGGCGACATCACCGACGAGGAGTAGTCGGTCGGCCGCCGCGCCTTACGATTTGTCTCGCACGTCCCGATAGAGGTTCGTCACTCGGTCGAGCACCGCCTCGTGGTCGTAGTCGGCGAAGTCGCGCTCGACCGACTTCCGGTCGAGGTCGGCGACGGCGGCGAACTCGTCGGCGAGTTCCGCCGGGCTCGTGACGAGTCGCCCGCGTCGACGCCCCTCCACGAGCTCGTGGGCGCTCGAATCCGCCTGATACTCGACGAGCGCCACGCAGCCGCACGCCAGCGCCCACAGCAGGTCCGTCGGGAACGTCTCCCACGTCGCCGTCGCGGCCACGACGTGTGTGCCTTTAAATAGTTCGACCCGCTCGCGGAGCGGCACGTCGCCGAGGAACGACACCCGGTCGGCGATCCGGAGGTCGCTCGCAGCCGCCTCGATCCGCGCGCGCTCGGGGCCGTCGCCGACGACGGCGGCGGTCCAGTCGCGGCCGCGGAGCTCCGCGAGGCCGAGCAGGAACGTCTCGACGTTGGCGTGGCGGTCCAGCCGGCGCGCGTACACGGCGTCGAACCGGTCGTCGACGCCGGCGCTCTCGACGAGGTCGAAGTCGATGCTCTCCGGGACCACTCGCACGTCGTCGCCGGCCGCGCCGTGTTCGCGCACCAGCGTCTTGGTCGTCCGAGAGGGGGCGGTGACGGCGTCGGCCCGGCGAGCGAGGAGCCCGTACCGCTGCCGAGAGTCCGCGGGGTGGTCGCGCCACCAGTCGACGACGACGGGCGTCCGCGAGAGCGTGCCCGCGACCGTGGCCGCGATTCCCGGCGTCGGCGGGGTGTTGACCGCGTGGACCACGTCGGGGGCCACGCGCCGGAGCGCGAAGGGGAGGCGGGCGGAAAACGCCGCCGGCGACGGGTCGGCGGTCACCGAGCGGTACGCGATACCGTCCTCCTCGAAGGCGTCGTGGTCGCCGCCCCACCACCGGGCGCAGAGCCAGACCACGTCGTGGCCGCGCTCCGCGAGCCCCGCGGCGATCCGTCGCGTCCGCGACCGGGCCGGCGTGTCGCCGTGACCGGGAGCGAAAAGCGAGACGAACGCGACGCGCATACGCCGACCGGACGGCAGGGGTAACCAAAAAGACACGGCATCCGGACGGCGCGGGTCGACCGACGGCCCGTCCGGTGGCGCGTGTCCCGCGTTGTCACCCGAAACGGTTTCCCACTACGCCGGGAATCGAAGCGCATGCACCGGTACGACATCGAGCGATACCTCAACGTACGGAACGCCGGCGGCGCGGACCTGGGTCCCGACGGTCGCCTCTCCTTCCTCCTGAACACGACCGGCACCGGACAGGTCTGGTCGCTGACCGAGCCGCTCGGGTGGCCCGAACAGCACACCTTCTTCGACGAGTCGGTCTCCGCTATCGACTCCTCGCCGAAGCGCGCGGAGGCCGTCTTCGCGATGGACGAGGGGGGCAACGAGCGCGCTCAGCTGTACCTGCTCAACTACGAGTCGGGCGTGATAACCGACCTCACGGCGCGACCCGGCGCGAAACACCGCTGGGGCGGGTGGGACAGCGAGGGCGACCGCTTCGCGTTCGCCTCGAACCGCCGCGACGAGGCCGTCTTCGACGTGTACGTGCAGGCCCGCGACGCGACCGGCAACGACGCGGAACTGGTGTACGAGGGCGACGGCTGGCTCTCCGTGGCCGGCTGGTCGCCGAGCGACGACCGGCTGATCGTCCACGAGGCGCACTCGTCGTTCGACCACGACGTGTTCACCCTCGACATCGCCTCCGGCGACCTGACCCACCACACGCCCCACGAGGGCGACGTGCGGTACGGGAGCCCGGAGTGGGGGCCGGACGGCGACGCGCTCTACCTCGTCACCGACCGCGACAGCGACACGCTGCGCTTAGAGCGGCTCGACCTCGACACGGGCGAGTTCGCCGTCGTCGCGTCCGGCGCGGGCGACCCGGACGACAAGAGCGAGCCCCCCGCGAAGCCGGGCGGCGACGACGGCTGGAACGTGGACGGCGTCGCAATCCACGAGGAGTCCCGCCGCGTCGTCTACTCGCGTAACGTCGACGGCCGCACCGAGATAACCGTCGGCGAACTGGTCGAACCCGACCGAGTCGACCCGTACCCGGCGCCCGACCTGCCCGACGGCGTCGCCGGCGGCGTGAGCTTCGGCCCCGACGGGGACCGCTTCGCCATCACCGCGACCGGCAGCACCCACAACGCGAACGTCTACGTCGTCGAGACGACGACGGGCGAGACGGAGCGCTGGACCGCCGCCTCGACAGCGGGCATCCCGCGGGACACCTTCGTCGAGCCCGAACTGGTCCACTACCCGACCTTCGACGACCGGAAGATTCCCGCCTTCTTCTCCGTCCCGGAGACTGAACCGCCGGCCGACGGCTACCCCGTCGTCGTCGACATCCACGGCGGCCCCGAGTCGCAGCGCCGGCCGTCGTTCGCCTCCGTCAAGCAGTACCTGCTGAACAACGGGTACGCCGTCTTCGAGCCGAACGTCCGCGGCTCGGCCGGATACGGGAAGGCGTACGCCGCGCTCGACGACGTGGAAAAGCGGATGGACTCGGTCGCGGACGTCCGGGCCGGCGTCGAGTGGCTCCACGACCACCCCGAGGTCGACCCGGACCGCGTCGTCGCGATGGGCGGCTCCTACGGCGGGTTCATGGTTCTCGCGGCGCTGACGGAGTACCCCGAGCTGTGGGCCGCCGGCGTCGACATCGTCGGCATCGCGAACTTCGTGACGTTCTTAGAGAACACCGGCGAGTGGCGCCGCGAACTGCGGGAAGCCGAGTACGGCTCGCTCGACGCGGATCGTGAGTTCCTCGAATCCATCTCGCCGATCAACAACATCGAGGCCATCGAGTCGCCCCTCTTCGTCCTGCACGGCGCGAACGACCCGCGGGTCCCCGTCGGCGAGGCCGAACAGATCGTCGAGCAGGCGCGCGAGCAGGGCGTCCCCGTCCGGAAGCTGATCTTCGACGACGAGGGACACGGCTTCTCGAAGCTTGAGAACCGCCTCGAAGCGTACCGCGGGGTCGTCGACTTCCTCGCCGAACACGTCTGAGACGGGACCGAGACGGGCGGGATCCTTATCCGTCGTCGCAAGGAAGGTGGAGGCCGATGGAACAGTCCGAGCAACTCGGACTCCTGCTCGATCGGACACAGGACAAGATTGCCCTCCTCGACGAACAGGGAACGTTCACCTACGTCAACGAGGCGGCCCGGCGGATCCTCGGCTTCGCCCCGGACGACCTCGTCGGCGAGTCGGCGTTCGCGTACGTCCATCCCGACGAGCGCGCGTTGGTCCGGCAGTCGTTCGCCCAGGCGATAGAGAGCGACGGCTTCGCCGAAGAGGTCGTCGAGTACCGTCACCGGAGCGCGGACGGGTCGTGGGTGTGGGTCGAAAGCCGCATGTCGAATCTCACCGACGCCGCGCTCGACGGCTTCGTCGTCAGCTCTCGGGACGTCACCGACCGGGTCGAAGCCGAGCGGGACCGTGCCGAAAGCGAGTCGCACCGCAAGGAGCTCGCCGCCGTCTCCGGCGACGTTCTCTGGATGTTCAACGACGACTGGTCCGAGCTGTTGTTCGTAAACCCCGCCTACGAGGAGATATACGGGACCTCGCGTGAAGCCTTACAGGAGGATCCGACGGCCTTCTTCGAGTCGATCCACGACGCCGACGTGCCGAGAGTCAAGGAGGCGATGGACCTCCTCTCGGAGGGCACCGCCGTCGACATCGAGTACCGGGTGAGCCCGAGTGAGGGCGACCACAGTTGGGTCTGGGTGCAGGCCGAGCCGATCACGGTCGACGGCGAGGTGGTCCGCATCACGGGGTTCACGAGGGACGTCACGGACCGCCGGCGGCGCGAGCGCCAACTCGTCGTGATGGACAACCTCCTCCGGCACAACCTCCGGAACGATCTCAACGTGATCTTCGGGAAGACGGACATCCTCGAGTCCGAGGTGCCGGGCGCGGCCGAACACACCGCGGTGATCCGACGCGTGGGCGAGGCGCTCCTCGAGACCGCCGAAAAGGAGCGGGGAATCATCAAGCTCATCACCGAACAGCAGGACCGCGTGCGCATCGACCTCAAGCAGGTGGTCGGCGAGTGCGTGGCGGATATCCGGAACCGCTACCCGAACGCCACAGTCGAGGTGTCGGCCCTCGAATCGGTCACGGTCGAGGCCTGCACGGAGCTACAGCTCGCGGTCGTCGAACTGATCGAAAACGCGATCAAACACGCCGCCGACGGCGAGCCGAGCGTCCACGTCGCGCTCCGAGCGACGCCGACCGAGGCCGTGGTCGTGGTCCGAGACGACCACGCGCCGATACCCTCGGCGGAGACGGACGTGCTCACGGGCGACCACGACATGAGCAGCGTCTACCACAGCACCGGGCTGGGGTTCTGGCTGGTGTACTGGTGTGTGGACATCTCCGGCGGGAGCATCGCGGTGTCGACGGACCCCGACGACGGCAACGAGATCACGATTCGGCTGCCGAGAGTGTCCGACTGAGGCCCTACCAGTCCCTGTCGCGCGTCACGCAGTGAGAGTCCTCAGTCCCAGTCCGGGCCGAAGTCCGGGTCGACTCGGCGGTCGGTCCGGTCGATGGCGTCGACCGCTTCGATGTCCTCCGCGTCGAGTTCGAGGCCGAGACTCGCCCAGTTGTCGGCGATGTGAGACTCGCTCGTCGCCTTCGGGATGGCGGTGACGCCCTTCTCGCGGAGCCACGCGAGGCTCACCTGCGCCGCGCTGGCGTCGTGTTTCTCGGCGATGTCGGTGATCTCGGGCGCGTCGAACACGTGGCCGCGGGCGAGCGGCGAGTAGGCGACGAGTTCGACGTCGTTGGCGTCGGCGTACGCACGCAGGTCGCCCTGCTGGAGCAGCGGGTGCATCTCGACCTGGTTCGCGAACGGCGTCTCGCCGAGCGCGTCGGTCGCGGCGTCGAGGTGTTCGGGCTCGAAGTTCGAGACGCCGATGCGGTCGATCAGGCCGTCGTCGCGAAGTTCCGCGAACGCGGGCAGCGTCTCGGCGGGGTCGTACGCGCCGGCCGGCCAGTGGACGTACAGCAGGTCGACGTACTCGGTGCCGAGCTTGTCGAGGCTCTCGCGGGTCGACGCCGCCACGTCCTCGGGCGCGAGCTGGTCGATCCACACCTTCGTCGCGAGGAACACGTCGTCGCGGTCGACGTCGGCGTCGGCGATACCGTCGCCGACCGCGGCCTCGTTACCGTATATCTGTGCGGTGTCGACGTGGGTGTAGCCCGATTCGAGCGCGGTCGTCACCGACTCGGTACACTGCGCGGGGTCGTCGTTTTCCCACGTACCGAGACCGAGGACGGGCATTCCGTCGCGGGTCGGAACGTCGAAGGACTGCTGTCGCTGTGACATGGCCGGCAGTACTCGCGTGACGGGAAAGTCGCTTGCGGTCGCGGCGGGCCGGGGTGGCGACCTACTCCTCGCCGAGCAGCGGGCGCGAGGAGTTCGTCACGACGAGGAGGCTGGACGCGCCCATCGCGACCGCGGCGAACAGGGGATTTAAGAAACCGGTCACCGCGAGCGGGATGGCGACGGCGTTGTAACAGAACGCCCAGCCGATGTTCCCCTTCACGCGCCGCCCCGCGGCCCGCGACAGGTCGAAGACCGTCGCCACGGAGTCGAGGTTGTCGTCGACGACGGCCACGTCGGCCGCGTCGGCCGCCATCGCGGTGCCGCCGCCGAGCGCGACGCCGAGGTCGGCCGCGGCGAGCGCCGGCGCGTCGTTGGTCCCGTCGCCGACCATCACCGTCCGGCCGCGCGTCTTCAGCCGCTCGACCGTCTCGGCTTTGCCCTCGGGGGGCACGCCCGCGAACACCGACGAGACCGCGTCGTGCTCGCGGAAGACCGTCGCCGCCCGCGCGTCGTCACCGGTGAGAACGACCACCTCGACGCCCGAGTCGGCCAGCGCGGTGACGGTCTCCTCCCACCCTTCGCGAAGTTCGTCGCCGACCACGATGACCCCCTCCGCGGCGCCGTCGCGGCCGACCGCGACCGGGACGCGCCCCACCTCGCGGGCCGCGGCCACCGCCTCGCGGATCGCGTCGGAAACCGACCAGCCGCGCTCGTCGAACAGGTCCGGGTGACCGACGACGACCGAGGCGCCGTCGACGACCCCGGAGACGCCCCGCGCGTGGCTCTCGAAGTCGGTGACTGCGAGGCCGTCGTTCGCGGGGGCCGCCTCCCCGCCGTCGGCGACCGCGGGGGACGCGCCCTCGGCGTCCGACGGCGAGTCGGCGAGGCGCCCGTCGTCGGCGCGCGCCGCGGCGATGGCCTGCCCGACCGGGTGGGCCGAGCGCTCCTCGACGGCGGCCGCGAGGCGGAGCAGGTCGTCGTCGACATCGGCTGCGACCAGTTGCATCTCGCCGGTGGTGAGCGTCCCCGTCTTGTCGAAGACGACGGTGTCGGCGCCGCGGAGGCGCTCGAAGACGGTGTCGTCGAAGATGACGATGGAGCGTTCGAGCGCGTCGCGGATGCCGGCCGCCACCGCGAGCGGGGTGGCGAGCCCGAGCGCACACGGACAGGAGACGATGAGCACCGTGAGGCCGACGAGCATCGCCTCGGTCACGCCGTTGCCGAGCGCGAGGTTGGCGCCCGCCGCGAGAATCGCGAGCGCGAGGACGACCGGCACGAAGACGGTCGCGAGCCGGTCGGCGAGTTTTTGCACGCCGTGGTTCCCGCTCTGGAGGTCCCAGACGAGCTCGGCGACGCGGTCGAGACTGGAGGTGGCGTCCGGCCCGACCGCGACCGTGAGCGACCCGTCAGCGACCACCGAGCCGCCGACGACGGCGTCGCCGGGGGTCTTTCGGACCGGCATCGACTCGCCGGTGATAACCGACTCGTCGACCGCGGCGTCGCCGGCGATCGCTTCCCCGTCGACCGGGACCCGCTCGCCGGCGCGCACGAGCAGCCGGTCGCCGGGTTCGAGGGCGTCGAGCGGCACCTCCTCGGTCTCGCCGTCGCCGCCGTCGCTCACCAGCCGTCGGGCGCTGTCGACCTGCACCGCCGTGAGATCGGAGAGGAGCTCGGTCGCGCGCCGTTTGATCGAGTCCTCGTAGTGGTTGCCGACGGTGACGATCACGATGATCGCGACGGTCACGTCGTAGTAGATGGACGGCGACTCGACGAAGACGACGGCGAGCGTGCTGTAGGCGTACGCGCTCAGCGCGGCGAGCGCGACGAGGAGGTCCATGTTCGGCGAGCGCGTCTTCGCGCTGACGTACGCGCCCCGGAGGATCGGCTTCCCGGTGACGAACAGGACGATCGTCGTCAACACGGCGATGACGATGAAGAAGTACGTCCCCGAGGTCGAGGCCATCGCCTGGTTGAGGTACTCCAAGGTGCGCTCGTTGTAGAAGGGGAACGCGAAGTACGTCGGGTAGATGATGACGATGTACTGGAGCATGATCGCCATCCCGACGAGGACGCCGACCGCGAGCCGCGCCGTCGCCATGTTGTTCGCCTGACGGCGCGAGAAGGCGTCGGCGCGGTCGTACGCGCTGTAGCCGAGGCCGCTCACCGCCGACGAGAGGTCGGTAGCAGAAACCGTCTCGGGGTCGTGATCGATACGCACCGTGTCCGTGACGTAGCTGGCGCTGGCGGCGCTGACCCCCTCCGTCTGTGTGGCGACCGTCTCGATGAACGCCTCGCAGGTCGCACAGTGCATCCCGTCGACCTCAAGGAACGTCGCCTCGTGGTCGGCGGGGACCGTCGCGGCGTCGTCAGCGTCGTCGCCGTCCTGCCGGCGCTCGCGGACCGCGTCGGCGTCGACGTCGACGTCGCCGAGCGTCTCGTACACGTCGCGACAGCCGGTACAGCAGAAGCGGTTGTCGTCGCCGTCGGTCACGTCGACGCCGGCGGTCGGTAACTCACAGAGGGTACAGCCCGGCGCCTCGTCGGCGCTCTGCCCCGGCGGCGTCGGTGCGCCCATCTCACATCCCCCCGTGGCCGGCGGCCGCGACGTCGAGCGGGTTCCAGAAGGGGAACATCGGGTGCGGCACGTGGATGCCGACCGCCATCAGCCCGTGGGCGAACAGGACGTAGCCGAGCGCCACGAAGGCGACCCCGAGCAGCCGGTGGACCCGCCGGCGGTGGACGGCGTCGATGCTCTCGATGACGGTTCCGTACAGGAAGACGGCCGGCATCGTCCCGATGCCGAGCGCGCCGAGCGCGACCGCGCCGCCGACGGCGGAGCCGCTGGCGAACGCGTAGAGGTACGCCGGATAGAGGATCGGGCAGGGGAGCAGGCCGTGGACCGCGCCGAGGCCCACGATCCCCGGCCCGTTGGCGAGGCGGTCGACGTGGCCGGTGAGCCAGCCGGTGACCCGCTGGAGTCCGGGGAGGTGAACGCCGCCGGTCGCGCCGCCGAGCGCGTACCGGACCCCGATGAGGATGACGGCGGCGCCGACGCCCAGACCGACGACGCCCCGGACCGCCTCCGCCGCGCCCGTCAGCGTGGCGGTCGTCACGAGGACGGCGCCGCCGAGCGCGCCGAGCGCCGCGCCGATGGTCGCGTAGCTCACCGCGCGGCCGAGGTTGAACAGCGCGTGCTGGCGGACCTCGTAGGTCGTGAGGTGGCTGTCGCGCTGGGTGCTGCCGGCCGCGCCGGTCGCCGTGCTCCCGCCGTCGGCGCGTTCGGTCCCCTCGCGCATCCGGCCGGCGTACACCGTGACGAGCGGGCCGCACATCCCGATACAGTGGGCGCCGCCGAGCAGGCCGATGGCGAGGAACAGCAGGACGTCGGTCCCGAGGAGCGACGAGAGGGTCATCGAATCAGTCACGCCCCGTTCGGCGCCCACGCACGAATGGGTTTCGTCGGGTCGCGCTGGACCGTCGGTCGGGTCGTTTCAGGCCCCCTCGCGACGACCCTCGCGACCGGCAGGTGAGACACGTCACGGGCGAGTCACTCCTCCACGACGACGGTGCCGTACATATTGCCTTTCTTGTGTGGAATGCAGACGTACTCGTAGACGCCGGGGACCGTGAACGTGTGTTCGAATCGGTCGCCGCTCTCCAAGATCCCGCCGAAGTCGGCGTTCCACGCCGCCTCCGCGGACGCGTAGTCGTCGAATCCGCCGGAGGCGAAGAACTCCGCGCCGGCCGGACGCTCGCCTTCGGTCGCGGTGACCGTATGCGCGCGAGCGCTCGTGTTCTCCCAGACGACGGTGTCGCCGGCCGATACGGTGATCTGCCGCGGGCGGTACCCGCTGGCGACCATGCCGACGTCGTGGTCCGGTTCGCCGCCGACGGCCGCACAGCCGGCGAGGCCGATGGCCGCCGCCGCGCTCCCGACGGCGCCGCCCTTCCGAAGGAACCGTCTCCGATGCATACCGTATCTGAGGGCCTGAGCGGTTTCAATATCGCGGTCGGCACCGTCGACTGAGAACGGGTCGGCGGCGGCCGGTCGGTGCGCGACGAGGCCCCGCGACGGCGGCTCACGACACCGACAGGAGCCGTCGAACGCCGTGAGACGGCGCACGGACCGGGCGAGAGCCGCGAGAAAAACCAACACGAATAGTCACTTATACGCAAAAATACGGCGTAAATGAATGAGAATATCGGTAATAACGTAGATCTTCTAGAGAACCTTACTGGTAAGGTTAGTACGTTTAAGTTGTCGGACACGTACACCTAGGTGTTGTATGATTGAAACAGCAGCGGCTGGCCTGATCACGCAGGGAACCGTCCCGCTTGAAATGACCCAAACCGAGATATTCCAGTACATCCAGGCGGACTCACTGTTGAGCGCGTCGCTCTGGGTGAACATCGCCCTCGCGGGGCTGTCGATACTCCTCTTCGTCTACATGGGACGCAACATAGAGGACCCGCGCGCGCAGTTGATATTCGTCGCCACGCTGATGGTACCGCTGGTGTCGATTTCGAGCTACACCGGCCTCGTGTCCGGTATCACCGTCGGCTTCCTCGAAATGCCGGCCGGTCACGCGCTCGCCGGGGCCGGGACCGGCCCGGACGGCGGCGTGTTCACGCCGTGGGGTCGGTATCTCACGTGGGCGCTGTCGACGCCGATGATCCTCATCGCGCTCGGTCTGCTGGCCGGGACGAACATGACCAAGCTCTTCACCGCGGTCACGGCCGACATCGGCATGTGTATCACGGGACTCGCGGCGGCGCTGACCACCTCCTCGTACCTGCTCCGGTGGGTCTGGTACGCCATTAGCTGCGCGTTCTTCGTGGTCGTGCTGTACATCCTCCTGGCCGAGTGGGCGCGGGACGCCGAACTCGCGGGCACCGCCGAGATATTCAACACGCTGAAGATCCTCACCGTGGTCCTCTGGCTCGGCTACCCCATCGTCTGGGGGCTCGGGGCCGAGGGGCTCGCGCTGGTCCAGTCGCCCGCCATCACCTCGTGGGCGTACAGCGGGATGGACGTCATCGCGAAGTACCTCTTCGCGTTCCTCCTCCTGCGGTGGGTCGTGGAGAACGAGCACACGGTGGCGAAGATGGCGTCGGGGCTCGGTGCCGCCTCGGGCAGCGGCGCGGCGCCGGCCGACGACTGAGGACGCGCGAACCCGACCGTCGACGGGAGCCGATCGGCCGCGGTCGCGGCCCGCCGTCGGGGATTTTTATTCGTCTCGACACCCGCTAGCCGCCGGCACGGGAGCCGAGAGACAAGCGCTAAACCCGCGGCGGCGGTGAACCCTCTATGAAGCAAGCGATCGTCGCGCGGACGGACATCGGCATGGGCGAGGGGAAACTCGCCGCGCAGGTCGCACACGCGTCGCTGTCGGCGTACCAGGACGCGGGTCGGCGGGCGCGCAAGAAGTGGCAGGGCGAGGGCCAAAAGAAGGTGGTCTTAAAAGGCGACTCCGAGAGCCAGCTGTTCGCGCTGGCCGACAAAGCCGAGACGGAGGGGATCCCGTACGCGATCGTTCGCGACGCCGGCCACACCCAACTGGAGCCGGGCACGGTGACGGCGCTCGCGGTCGGTCCCGCCCGCGACGACACCGTCGACCGCGTGACCGGCGACCTCTCGCTGTATTAAATGGCGCCGTCAGACACGCTCCGGGAGGCGCACCCGACCGAGCGCGCGGCGGGCATCGACTACTACGTCAGCGACGGCGACGGCATCGGCGGCCGGCTCCGCGAGACGCCCGAGGATTTCCGCGTCCGCGAGCTGGAGGCGTTCGATCCGGAGCCGCTCGGGGCGGACACGGGGAGTTACCCCGAACTCGTCGTCCGGGTCACGCTCCGCGACTGGGACACGAACGACTTCGCGCGACGGATCTCCGACGCGCTCGGAATCAGCCGCGAGCGCGTCTCGTGGGCGGGGACGAAGGACAAACGCGCCGTCACCACCCAGCTGTTTACCCTCCGCGAGGTCGACCCGGACGACCTGCCCGCGATCCGCGGCGCCGACATCGAGCCGCTTGGGCGGGCCGGCCGGCGACTCTCGTTCGGCGACCTCGCCGGCAACGCCTTCGACATCCGAGTCACCGACGCGGTCGACGAGGCGCCGGAGCGCGTCGCCGACGTGGTGAGCGACCTGCGGGCGTTCGGCGGCGACGCCGGCGGGGCGGAGGACGGCGCGGCCGTCGGCGTCCCCAACTACTTCGGCCAGCAGCGGTTCGGGAGCCGCCGCCCCGTCACGCACCGCGTCGGGCTCGCGGTCGTCCGCGGGGACTTCCGCGAGGCGGTGCGGCTGTACGCCGGGAACCCCTCGGAGACCGAACCGGACGACACGCGGGCCGCCCGCGCTCGCGTCGACGACGCGTTCGGGGTCGCCGGAGGCGACGCGGCGGACGACGCAGGCCCCGCCGCCGACGGCACCGGCGACGGCGACTGGGCGGCCTGCCTCGACGCGATTCCGGGCAAACTCCGCTTCGAGCGGTCGATGGTCCACCGGCTCGCCGACCGCGGCGTCTCCCCGGACGCGCCGCCGGACCACGGGGACTGGCGGCACGCGCTGGAGGCCGTCCCCTCGAACCTCCAGCGGCTGTTCGTCAACGCCGCGCAGTCGTCGCTTTTCAACCGAATGCTGAGCGAGCGGCTCCGCCGCGGCCTCCCGTTCGACCGGCCGGTCGCCGGCGACGTGGTCTGTTTCGCCGACGGCGACGCTCCGGAGGAGCTGTACGCCCCGGACACGGACCGCCTCCAACGGGTCGACGCTGACCGCGTCAGCGTCGTCACCCGGCACTGCGAGCGCGGCCGGGCGTTCGTCACCGCGCCCCTGGTCGGGACCGAGACCGACCTGGGCGACGGCGAACCCGGCGCCATCGAGCGCGAGGTGCTCGACGAGGCGGGCATCGACCCCGGCGACTTCGCGCTCCCCGGCGAGTTCGACTCGACTGGGACGCGGCGAGCGATACTCCTCCGAACCGATCTGGACGTGACGGTCGACGACGGCGACCCCCGGTTCGCGTTCGCGCTCCCGAGCGGCTCGTACGCGACGGTGCTCCTCCGGGAGTTCACCAAGTGCGGCCCGCTCGACCTCTGATCGATCCGCGTTCGTGCGTACTTGTCGCGTTTCGTCGAGCAAAACCACCACGATACTGCGCTCCATTCCGAGCCGTTTTTGTGCGAGAGCCGTCAATCGGCGCCATGACACGGATCGTCGTTATCGACCTCCACGGTCAGTTCACCCACCTCGAACGGCGGGCGCTCCGCGACGTGGGCGTCGACACCGAAATCGTCTCGGCGGACACGGACCCCGAAGCCCTCGACGCCGACGGAATCGTTCTCTCGGGCGGCCCCGACATGGACCGCGTCGGCAACGCGCCCGCGTACCTCGATCTGGACGTCCCCGTCCTCGGGATCTGTCTCGGGATGCAGCTGATCGCGGTCGAGCGCGGCGGCGCGGTCGGCGGCGGCGACTACGGGGGCTACGCCGACGTCGACGTGGAGATCGTCGACGACGAGGACCCGCTCGTCGGCTCGCTGGCGCCCGAGACGCGCGTCTGGGCCTCCCACGCCGACGAGGTGACCGAGGTCCCCGAGGGGTTCGTCCGAACCGCGACCTCCGACGTGTGCGACGTGGAGGCGATGGCGAACACCGACGAGAACCTGTACGGCGTCCAGTGGCATCCGGAGGTCGCCCACACCGAACGCGGCGAGGAAGTGTTCGAGAACTTCGTCGCGATCTGCGAGTCGGCGTAACGGTTCCTGCGAGTCGGCGTAACGGTTCCTGCGAGTCGGCGGAAGAGTCTCTGCGAATCGACAACACTGCGACTGTTTTGCGTGCTGCTAGCGGCGGAGTAGTCGAAGCCGCAAAAACCGGCGCGACGCCCTACGCGCCGAACAGTTCGTCGACAGCCTCGCCCGCGGTCTCGGCCGCCTCGCGGGCGACCGCGTCGGGGTCGGGGTCGTCGGGGGCGTTCAGATAGACGTCGACGTCGAGGACGCCGTCGTCGAACGTGACCGTCACGTCCAGGTCGGTCACCGCCGACTGGTCGTAGTTGGCGAAGACGACGCCTTCGGCCGCCTCGGCGGCGGTGCGAACGACTTCTTCGTCCGACGGCTCGTCGCCGGCGGCCTCGGAAGTCACGTCACGCGGTTCGTCGCTCAGTTCGTCGCTCGGCTCGTCGGCCATCGACGCTTACGCGCCGCCCGCGCCCGGACCGCCCGGACCCATCGGGCCGCCGCCGGCGCCGCCCTGGAGCATCTGCTGCAGTTCGCCCTGCAGGTCGTCGAACTGCTCTTGGACGCGCTCCTCCTGCTTTTCGAGCTGCTCGGCGCGCACTTCGAGGGAGTCGACCTTGTTCTCGAGGTCGTCGTAGGCGGACTCGTAGTCCGTCTCGACGAGCACTTCGCCGATCTCTCGGTACATTCCGGCGTCCTCGTCGACGTCTTCGAGGGCGTCGAGCGCCGTCTTGGACTCGTTGAGCGCGGACTGGGCCTGCTCTTTCTGCTCGGCGACCTGCTGTGCGGTCTCCTGCAGCTCCTGCAGCTCCTCGATCTTCTCCTGTGCCTCGGGCGGCATGTTCCCTTGCATAGGCGTCACGAAGCGACCCGGACGGAAAAACCCCCGACTTCTCCGACGACGAGCAATTCTGACGATTTGGACACAGACAACGCCGCAATCGGCTGTTTAGCCGACTAGGGACGGTGGCCAACGCCGACTCGCTCGGCCACCTCGACGAGTCGCGACCAGCTGTTGATCCCGGCGCGGAGCGCGACGAGGTCGTCGGCAACGACACGAACGCGGACCGCGTCGCCGTCGCGGGAGACGGTCGCGCCGGAGCGGGCGTCGTCTATCTCGCCGACCTCGGGGTCGAGGGCGTCGCCGACGAGGCGAGCGTGTCGCTCCGAGGCGTACTGAAAGGAGAGAACGGTTTCGTGGTCGCGGTCGGCCGTCACGGTGGGGGTCGGAGCGCGACGTTACTCGACGTTGACTTCCTTCACGTCGCCGCCGCGCTCTTTTAAGAGGACGCGGTGGCCGCAGTACGGACAGCGCACGCCGCCGTACTCGTCGAGGGTGACGTCGCGTTTACAGCGGGAGCACTTGTAGCTCATCGCCTCACTCCTCGTCGGCGAGTGCGGCGCGGATGGAGCGGCGGACGGTGCGACCGCCGGGCGTCTCGGGGCGGTACGCGCCGCCGGTGAACGTCTCGCCGGTCTCCTCGTTGACCCAGATGCCGGTGCCAACTCGTTTCACGTCGTCGCCGTCGACGGTGGCGTTCTGCATCTCCTCTTCGATGTCCTGGACTCGCTTGCGGGAGACCCGGCCGTAGCGGGCGCCGAATCGGCCCGCGCTGCCGGTGCTTCGTGCCTTGTCCTCAGCCATAGTGAGTCCGTCTACCGCCAGCGCGGGTAAAAAGGCTACGAGTCGAGGTGGTCGCCGAGGCGCGCCGCGAGACCATCACGAACGTTCACTCAGTGGCGACTCAACCGTGTGGCTTTTTCCGGTGCTGCGCCGAATCCGGCGATATGCGAAACGCCAAGATCGTCTGTACGATCGGTCCCGCCTCGGACGGCCGGGACACGATCCGCGAGCTCGCGAACGCGGGGATGTCCGTCGTCCGGTTGAACGCCAGTCACGGCACGACGGCCCACCGCGAGGAGGTCATCGAGGACGCCCGCGCCGTCGACGACGAGCTCGACGACCCGCTCGCGGTGATGGTCGACCTGAAGGGCCCGGAGGTCCGGACCGCCGAGCTCGACGACCCGATAACGCTGCCGACCGACTCGGAAGTGACCTTCGTCGAGGGCGACGACGCGACGCCGGAGCGCGTCGGGCTCACTCACTCGATCGCGGCCGCCGGGCCGGGCGACACGGTCCTCCTCGACGACGGGCGGATCGAGTGTCGCGTCGAGCGGGTCGACGGCGAGTCGGTCGTCGCCACCGTCGTCTCCGGCGGCGAGCTCAGCTCGCGAAAGGGCGTCAACCTGCCGGGCGTCGCCATCGACGTCGACCTCATCACCCCGGCTGACGAGGCGGAACTCGACCTCGCGGCGCGGGCGAACGCCGACTTCGTCGCGGCCTCGTTCGTGCGCGACGCCGCCGACGTCTACCAGATCGCGGACGCGCTGGAGGCCCGCGACGCCGAGGACATCCCGATCATCGCGAAGATAGAGCGCGCGGGCGCCGTCGAGAACCTCGAAGGGATCGTCGACGCCGCCGACGGCGTGATGGTCGCGCGCGGCGACCTCGGCGTGGAGTGCCCGCTCGAAGACGTGCCGGTGATCCAAAAGCGGATCATCCGCACGTGCGTCAACGAGGGCGTACCCGTCATCACGGCGACGGAGATGCTCGACTCGATGATCTCGTCGCGCCGGCCGACGCGCGCAGAGGCGTCCGACGTGGCGAACGCCGTCCTCGACGGGACGGACGCGGTGATGCTGTCCGGCGAGACGGCCATCGGCGAGGACCCGGTCAACGTCGTCGAGACGATGGACCGGATCGTCAGGGAAGTCGAGTCGAGCGACGAGTACGCGGAGACCCGCGAACAGCGCGTGCCGACCGCCGCGGAGGGGTCGCGAACCGAGGCGCTGGCCCGGTCCGCGCGCTACCTCGCGCGCGACATCGGCGCCTCGACGGTCGTCGCCGTCTCCGAGTCCGGGTTCACCGCCCGCAAGACGGCGATGTTCCGGCCCGGAGTGCCCGTGGTCGCGACGACGCCGAACGACCGCGTTCGGCGACAACTGGCGCTCTCGTGGGGAGTTCGCCCCGTCATAACGGAGTACGCGCACGACATGGAGACGGTCCTCGACAACGCGGTCGACGCCGCGCTCGGGACCGGGGGCGCCGCCTCCGGGGACACCCTCGTGGTCCTCTCCGGAATGTTGACCGAGTTCGAGGGGACGAACACGACGAACACGCTCAAGGTCCACGTCGCCGCGGAGACGCTGGTGACGGGGAAGGCGGCGGTCGCGGGGCACGTCGCCGCGCCGGTGTACTACACCGACACGGGCGACCTGACCGAGATTCCGGACGGCTCCATCGTCGCGCTCGGCCCCAACTTCGAGGGCGAGTTCACCGGCGACCTCGACGCGGTGGTCGGGATCATCGACGCGCGCGAGGGGATGACGGGGTATCCGGCCGTCGTCGCCCGCGAACTCGGCGTGCCCATGGTGTCGGGCGCCCGGCTCCCGGAGCGCGTGAGCGACGGGAGCGTGGTGACGGTCGACGGCGAGCGCGGCATCGTCTACGACGGCGACGTGATCGCGGCGGCCCGCGAGCGGTAAGCCGTCTCGCCACCCGCCAGTCATATACAACCGCGCCGCGTACTCGGCGGTATGAGCAGCGACGACGACCGCGGCGAGACCGGTCGTGACGACGTTCGGAGTCGGGCGAACGAGGTCGAGGCCGACGACGACAACGACGACGAGCGTCAGTGGCGGTTCGCCGTCGACGAGGTCGGGCCGGGCGGCGTCACCGAGAACACCCACACGCCGGAGAGCGAGCCGATAGAGCCGGGGGCGATAGACGCCGAACACGCCGTCTTCGTGGCGCTCGGCGTCGCGCTCACCGTCGGCGTGTTCCTCCTCGGCTTCTAGTCGGCCGGTGCCGCCGTGCGCTGATCGCTCGGCGCGGCGCCGTTCCGCACAACCACTTATACCGACGCAGCCGTACCTCCGAGCATGAACGCGCTCGCGCAGTCCGGGCTCCTCTCGCCGGACACGCTCCCCCTGCTTCTGTTGACGGCCGGGCTGTTGCTCTCGATGGCGGAGGCGCTCGCGCCGGGTGCGAACTTCATCGTGGTCGGCATCGCGCTGATCGGGGCGGGGCTCGGCGGCCTCCTGCTGTCGACGCTCATCGCCGGTGCCGGGCTGATCGTGGCGATGGCGCTCCTGACGCTCGTCATCGGCGCGGCGGCGTTCTACGGCTACCACGAGTTCGACCTGTACGGCGGGAAGGGCCAACAACAGACGAGCGACAGCGACGCTTTAAAAGGGAAGACCGGCACCGTCACCGAGGCCGTGACCACCGCCGGCGGCGAGGTGAAACTGGCCGGGGGCGGGTTCAACCCCTACTACTCGGCGCGCTCGATAGAGGGGACCATCGAGGAGGGCGAGGAGGTGATGGTCGTCGACCCCGGCGGCGGCAACGTCGTCACCGTGGAGTCGATGGGGTACGTGGAAGACGACATCGACAAGGAACTCGCCGCAGACCGGGCGCGGAAGGAAGCCCAGCGGGAGTCCGAGGCGAGCGCGGACGACGGCGAGCGAGCGGTCGAGACCGAGACCGAACGGGAGTGACCGCGACAGCGACGCCGACTGCTAATAAACTGACGTGCCCGGCGTGCGCCTGCGAGCGGCCGCCCTCGGCGGCCGCGAGCCAGCACCGCGCGAGGGAGCGGTGCGCGCTCGGCGAGCGCGAACCGCGAGGCTGGGGAGGCGCGAGGCGCTGTGCGGTTGCGGCTGGGGCTTCGGAGGCGTTCTCGGTCACGGCGACCGTCCCCCCGCATGATCGAGCGGCTGGGGCTTCGAACCGGTCCGTACCGGCAGACTACTTATAAAAAGCTTCAAACGCGCCGCGAGCCACGGACGGGTATGGACGCGGACCGCCGAATCGCCGCGGTCGAGGAGGTTCCGGAGGACAGCACGCTGCTCGTGACGCTGCGGCCGGTCGACGCGGACGACGTCGACGAGGGCGAAGGCGACGTGGGCGAAGCCGAGGACGGCACCCCGGAGGCGGAGGCGATTCTCACGCGGGCGGCCGGCGAGGTGCGCGCGTTCCGCAACTACTGTCAACACTGGACCGACGTGCGCCTCGACAAGGACGACGGCGCCTTCGTCCGGAACGGCGAGGTGTTCTGTCAGAAGCACGGCGCCACCTTCGAGGCCGACGGCGGCTACTGCAACTTCGGCCCGTGCGAGGGCGCCGTCTTGGAGGGCGTCGACGTCGCCGTCGACGGCGACGACGTGTACCTCGCGGACGACGCCTACGAGTTCGTCCGGCTCGGCCACGCGAACCGCGACGGCGACAGCGGCGACTCGCGGATCGACTTCACCGGGAACTGAGGCGGGGACGCGGGGATCCGAAGGAGCGCCCGCCGACCGCGGACCCCCGCCGACGAAGACTACAGCGCCTCTTTTTGTAACGCGGACGCCTTTCCGATGGCCGTGCGAAGCACGCGTATGAGCGACCTAACGCCCTCTCGCCGCCGGGTCCTCGCTGGAGGACTCGCGGCGACGATCGGTGCCGTGAGCGGCTGTCTCGACGAGTCGGTAACGGGCGGCCCCACCGACGACGAGCGCAAGCGCGTCTTGCGACTCCTGCTCAGCGACGCCGGCGAAACTCTGCGGGAAAACCGCGTGGACGATCCCGAGGAGCGGGATCCCATCTGGGACGAGGCGGCGTTCGAGGCCGTCCGCGCGGGCGAGTCGTACACCGTCCAGTACCGGAAGCCGTTCTTCTCGACCGACGGCGACCCGACGCACGCCGTTCACGAGGGGACGTACTACCGACTGGGCTCGGTGGTCGTCGACGAGGCGGCGGCGACTCGGCCGGTCCTCCGACTGTTCGGCGTCGAGGGCGACGGTACCGAGGGGACCGATGAGCGCGATACCGGGGGCGTCGACGCGGAGACGCTCCCGCGGGGCGACCGGCGCGCGGTCCGGATAGCCCACTTCGCGGCGCGGGCACGGGGCAACACGGGAGGGATTCCGGTCGACCTCGTCGAACGCGGCGGCTACGTCTACCGGAATCAGGACGCGGTCGAGGCGAGCGCCCTGCTCCCGGCTGACGGCCCGGACCGCGTCTCGTACCGGGACACGACGTACCGGGTCGCGGTCGAACGAGAGCGGTTCTACGAACCCGTGTACCGTGCCACGGGCGAGGTGGTCGCGGAGTCGCCCGGACAGATGGAGACGGTCCTGCGTGCGCTCAATCTTGGCCCGCGCGTCTCCAAAGAAGGGCTCTCCGCTGACGCTCGCGAGATACTCGAGCGAGCGATGTTCGGCGGGTACGAGGAGTCGCACCCGTACTCCGGCGCCTACGAGGAGGTTCTCATAGCCCTCAATGAACGGGCGTACCTCGACGGGAACGTCCGGAAGGACGCGCCGCGACAATGGACCGGCTCGCGGATGCTCCGGTACGACGACCGGTACTACGACTACAGACTCGTGTTCAAGCCGGCCGACGGCGACGAGTGAGTCCGGGCCGACCGCCGCTCGCGGAGCCGTCCCGACGAAACAGGCTTAAAAGCGCGTGCGTCCGCTCGCCCCGCCGGCGTCGTCGCGGCCGAGCGCCTTTTTCAAGAAGCTCATCCAGCGCTTGCGGTCGGCGGCCTCCTGCCGTTTCGCTTCCGTCTCGGGGTCGGTCGCGTCCAGCCCCTCTAACGCCTCAAGCGCGCGGTCGATCCCGATTATCGACGCCGCGAGCGCCTCGCCCTCCTCGTAGCTCACCTCGTTCTCCTCGATGGGTTCGAGCCGCTCTAAGCGCTCTCGGCGGAGGTTTCGTTTCGCCTGTTCGACGCGCTCGCGCTCGCCGGGCGGAATCGTGTCGCGCCGCTTGATCTCGAAGACGAACGACCGGAGGTCGATCGACTCCCCCTGGACCGCTATCTCCTCGGGGATGTCCGCGCCCACGGTCGCGGCCTCGCGGTTCACCCGTTCGAGGAGCCCCTTCCGTTCGTACTTCTTCACGCCCGATCGATGGGCCCGTTCGCACTTTGCTCCTTCGGCGCGAGCGCGTCCGCGGCGGGTCGCGCGCTACGGATCGGACGAGGGCGGGTCCCCCGGCCGCCGCTGCGGCGGGAGGTAGAACCGAACGCGGTTCCCCCGCGGTTCGCGTCGCTCGAAGGTCAGCTCCCCGCCGAGCGACTCGACACACCACTGCATCACGAACAGGCCGACGCCGGTGCCGTGACGCGTGGTCGTCAGCTCGGAGACGGTGTCGAGCGCGTCGACCTCGACCTGCGGGATGTACGGGTTCGTGTCGGAGACGCGGATCTCGACGCGACCGGTGTTCGGAGACGGGCCGACCGTCACCTCGACCGTGGGGTCGGACTCGTCGGCGTGACAGACGGCGTTTTCGAGCGCGTGACGGAGGGCGTGGTCGAACGCGGCGTCGACGCGTACCCACATCGGCCGCCGCTCTTCGAGGCAGAACGTAGCGTCGGGGTAGGAGGGTTCGAGAACGGCGATAACGTCCCGAACGGCGTCGGCCGCTGGCCGGGGGGACCGGTGCGTCTCGGACTGTGCGGCGGCCTGCTGGATCTCCTTGACCGAGGTCGCGATGGTGCCGAGGTCCAGGGCGGTCGCGCGCGCCTTCCTTCCTGCCTCGCGGAGGCCGTCGCGGTCGGTCTCGCGCAGGACCGCCTCGGCGTAGCCGACGAGCTTGTTCGCCTCGTTGCGGAGGTTGTGCCGGAGCACGCGCCAGAACAACGTCTCCCGCCGGCTCGCCGCGTAGTGGTCGGTGATGTCGCGGACCTCGGCGAGGACGTGCGCGTCCCGCCCGCCGTCCCACGCCGAGAGCGACACGCGGACCCAGGTTAGCTCGCCGTCCGCGCGCTTGATGCGCCACGGGAACTGCTGTGGGTCCCCGCCCGCCGCGTCGCGGAGCCGCTCGGCGAAGTCCGCCGCCGAGAACCGATACGTGTTGGCGGTGTACCGACCCGGCGACAGCGTTCGGAGCTCCTCCGCCGCGTAGCCGAACAGCGACTCGAACCGGCCGTTCGTTCGCTCGATCCTCGCGTCCTCGGCGTCGTACATCGCGATCGCCAGAGAGAGCGCGTCGTACTCCGACGGGAAGGGGGCGTGTTGTTCCGCAGCCATACGTGTGCCACTCGCGAGGGACCGGACATGGCTCTTGGTAAGAGCCCTATATACCGCTCTGTCCTCTCGGGAGGGGCCGGGCGATCGAAGGGAGGGGTTATGACCGTCGCGACGCAACTCCGCCCATGAACTCGCTCGAAACCGACCTCGACCGCGCCCGCGACCTCGACGCCGCCGAGCTCGCCGACGCCATCGAGTCGATCGGCTTCGAGTGTACGCGCTGTGGCGGCTGCTGTACCGGCTACGCCCCGGACGAGCCCGGCGGCGCGCCGGCGGGAGCGGGGTCCCGCGACGAGGACGCGTCCGGGTGCCACGAGGCCGAACGCGAACCCCACACGGCCACCGTCTTCCCCGGAGAGGTCCGCGAGGTGGCTGCCGCCGCCGAAGACCGATTCGGCGAGGCGTACGACTGGCGCGACGTCGCCCGCCCGCTGCCCTTCGGCCTCTCCGAGGGCGACGACGGCGAGCCGGCCGGCGAGACGTTCGAGTGGGCGCTCGCGACCGACGACTGCGGCGACTGCACCTTTTATACCGAGACGGACGGGCAGGGCGCCTGCGCCGTCCACGACTCGCGGCCGCTCATCTGTCAGACCTACCCGTTCAGCGTCGCGCTCGACGGGACGAGCCAGCCGATGGGCGAGGCGGTCGACGAGTCGGGCGTCGTCCGCGCCCACGAGTGCGAGGGGCTCGGCCGCGACATCTCGCGCGAGGACGCCGAGGCGCTGGCGGCCGCGCTCAAGGAGCGCGCGGTCCGCGAACTGGAGGAGGCGATCGGCGTCCGCGACGGCTACGACCCCACCGCCACCGACCGGGCCGCGGGCGACGCCGTCGTCTTCGACTCCGAGGGCCCGAAAGAGGTCGACGGGACGCCGGTCGACGGCGACTGAGAGAAGAGCGGACCGCCGGACGGGGGGCCTTTTAAACGGCGTCGAGCGCCGCGTCCACGTCGGCGGCGATCGCCTCGCTCGCCGACTCGTCCGGGAGCGTGAGCGGCGGGCGGACGCGGGGGTGCGGGACGAACCCGCGGTGTGCGGCGGCGACTTTCGTCGCGGGCGCGAACCCGTGGTCCGCACAGCGCTCGAAGAGGGGCGTTATCGCCCGGCGGTGGAGCGTTAGCGCGCGGTCCTCGTCGCCGGCCCGCAGCGCCTCGCCGAGCGCGACGAACGCCTCCGGGATAACCTGCGAGAGCGCGTGTATCCCGCCGTCGACGCCGAGCGACGCGCTCGGATACAGCAGCGCGTCGACGCCCTGGAGGACGGTGAAGTCGTCCGGCGTCCGGTCGACCGCGGCGTCGACCGCCGAGAGGTCGCCGCTCGTGTCTTTCAGCCCGACGATCGGCTCGCGCTCCGCCACGGCGGCGAGGACCTCGGTGTCGATGGGCTCGCCGACCGTCATCGGGATGTCGTAGAGGAGGAACGGGAGGGGCGCGTCGTCGGCGACCGCTTCCAAGAAGGCCCGCTGTCCGGCCGGCGAGGTCGAGCCGTGATAGTACGGGAGCGTGACCAACCCGGCGTCGGCGCCGGTCGCGTCGGCGGCGCGAAGTCGGTCCAACACGCCCGAGACCGTCGTATCCGCGGCGCCCGCGATCACCGGCACGTCGCCGCCGACCGCCTCGACCGTCGCCTCCACGACCGCCCGGCGCTCGGCGTCTGTGAGGCTGGCGAACTCGCCGGTCGTTCCGCAGGGGACCATCCCGTCGAGCCCGGCGTCGACGAGCGTCGAGACGTGGCTCGCGAGCGCGTCGGTGTCGACGTCGCCGTCGGCGTCGAACGGGGTCACGATCGGGGGCGAGACGGCGGCGTGTCGGAACTCAAGTGGGGTCACGTGACCGGGTTCGACGGCCACGGAGAAGGGCTTTCTCCCCACGCAGACGGCAGAGTCTCCCCGCGAGAGAGACGAACGCGAGACGGACGCGCCCGTCAGTTCGGGCGCGGATCGGCGCCCCGCGGATCGAGGCCGCACCGACGGCAACGGTACAACTATACTGGTTCGTCGCCATAATATGATGGAGTCTACTATGGAGATCTCAGAGAAGCTCCTTTGTCTGTTCAGCGCCGACGTTCGTGAGGAAGACGACGAGTACGTCGTGACGGTCCCGCGACGCGAGGTCGAGACCGGATCGGTGGAGCCGGGCGAGACGTACCGGGTCGCGCTGATCGAACGCGGCGAGCCCGACGGCGAGGGGACGGAGGCCGCCGTCGACACCTCGGCGTCCCGCGCCGACGACGGCCCGCAGCCGCCCGTCGAACCCGGCGAGATGCGCTACGTCGAGATCGAAGACCTCGGGAAACAGGGCGACGGGATCGCCCGCGTCGAGCGGGGGTACGTGATCATCGTCCCCGACACCGAGGTCGGCGAGCGCGTGAAGATCGAAGTGACGGAGGTCAAGTCCAACTTCGCGGTCGGCGAGGTCGTCGAGGAGTCGGCGTAACGCCGGCCCCCGGTCGCGTCCGGATCCCCCCGGACGCCCTCGCGTCGGAATCGTCGTGGCTTCTATGTGCGATCCGCCCCTACCGATCGGTATGGATCGCACGACCGTCGCCGGCGAGGCAGTTACCCGACCATGCCGCGCATGAGCGTCCGGCTTCCGGTCGTCGACGGCCACGCGTCGACGGGGGACCGCCGCGTCGGTCTCACCCCGTCGGTGCTGACGGAGCTCGGCGTCGAGCCCGGCGGGACCGTCGCCGTTCGCGGCGGTCGGACGACGGCCGCGGTCGTCTCGCGCGTCGACGCCGACGCCGGCGGCGCCTGTCTCCCCGAGCCGCTCCGCCGGAACGCGGCCGCCGACATCGGCGAGACGGTCACGGTCGAGTCGGTCGACGCCCCGCCGGCGGCGACGGTCACGCTCCGCCTCGACGAGACGATGGAGCTCACTCGCGCGGCGGCGGCCCTCAAACGGCGCCTCGACGGGACGGCCGTCTCCGCCGGCGACGAGGTGGGCGCCACGCTGCTCGGCGGCGCGCTGTCGCTGACGTTCGTCGTCGAGGACGTGCTGCCGTCGTCGCCGGGAGTCGTCGGCGCGGAGACCGACGTCGACATCGTGACCGAGGGGACGGACGGAGTCGTGAGCGAGCCGACCGGGGACGGGGACGACCCCGTGCCGGCGGCGACGTTCCGGGAGTTGCGCGAGGCGGCATCGACGCGGCTCGACGGTCGGGAGGCGTTCGCCGCGGCCGGGCGACCGACGACGCTCGGCCTGCTCCTCCGCGGGCCGCGCGGCGCGGGGAAGACGACGCTCGTCGAGTCGGTCGCGGCCGCGGTCGACGCGAGCCTGGTGACGGTCTCCGCCGCACAGCTGCGCGGCGAGAGTCCCGGTGACCGCGAGCGACGGCTCAACCGGGTCGTCGGGGCGGCCGAGGACACCGACCGAGCGGTGGTCCTGCTCGACGACCTCGAAGTGCTCGGCGAGGACGGCAGCGGGGCGCTCGGCGACCGCTTCAGGAAGACTCTGGACGATTTGCGGGCCACGGACGGGACGGTCGTGGTCGGCGTGACGACTGACGCCGAGCGCGTCCCCGACGCGCTCCGGCGGGGCGGGCGGTTCGACCGCGAGGTCGACCTCGCGCCGCTGAGCGTCGAGGACCGCCAGACGGCGCTCGAACGCGCGACGCGGAACGTCCCCCTCGCGATGGACGTCGACTTCGCGGAGACCGCGACCCGCATCAACGGGTTCGTGCTCGCCGACATCGGGGTCCTCGTCGACGCCGCCTTGGAGCGCGCCGTCCGGCGCGAGGGGCGGCTGGCGGTTCGGCAGGCCGACCTCGACCGGTCGATGGAGTCGATCGACCCCGGCGGCCTGCGAGACGTCGCCGTCGAGTTCCCGTCGGTGTCGTGGGACGGGGTCGGCGGGTTAGCGGCCGCGAAACGCGAGATCGTTCGGGCGGTGTACTGGCCCTTGGAGTACGCCGACCGCTTCGAGCGCGCCGGCATCGACCCCCCCTCCGGGGTGCTTTTGTACGGGCCTCCCGGCACCGGGAAGACGCTGCTCGCGCGGGCGGCCGCCAGCCTCAGCGACGCCAACTTCATCTCCGTGAACGGCCCGGAGCTGCTGAACCGTTACGTCGGAGCGAGCGAGCAGGCGGTCCGGGACCTGTTCGCGACGGCCAGGGAGAACGCGCCGGCGGTCGTCTTCTTCGACGAGGTCGACGCCATCTCGCCGAAGCGACGCGGCGACGATACCGGCGCCGGCGAGCGCGTGGTCTCGCAGCTGCTGACGGAACTCGACGGGCTCGAACCGCTGACGAACGTGGTCGTCGTCGCCGCGACGAATCGTCCGGACTCCATCGACAGCGCCCTGTTGCGACCGGGCCGGATCGAGAAGGCCGTCGAAACCCCGCTGCCCGACGAGGCGGCGCGTCGGGAGATCCTCGCGATCCACACCCGGAACACCCCGACGGCCGCCGGGGTCGACCTCGGCGCGCTGGCCGCGCGGACCGAGGGGTACAGCGGCGGCGACATCGCCGCCTTGGTCCGGGAGGCCGCGATGCTCGCGATAGAGGAGACGATAGTCGACGGGAGCGCGGCCGCGAGCGACGACATCGCCGTGAGCGTCGACCACTTCGAACGCGCCCTCGCCGAGACCACGCCGTCGGTGGCCGCCCGCGAGGGAGCGAGGCCGCCGCGGGAGTGACGTCGACGTCGCGGTCGGTGGGAGAAAAGGGGCTGTGACCGAGTGCGGTGTCGGGTTTTGCGTGGCGAACGCGCCGGGAGAGTCGGCTGCGTCTCGTGATCGCCGCCGGCGGCTCGGGACCGAACTACCCGCGCTCCTCGTGTAAGTTGAGGATGAAGTAGATGATCCCGAGGGCCGTGAACAGTTCGACGGCGGAGACGGACCAGAACGCGACGGTGAAGCCGACACCGTAGCGCTGCAGCGTCGGCAGCGCGAACAGCGCGGCTGCCGCGAGTACGAAGCAGACGACGATCCCGACGACGGAGCCCGTGTTCAGTACGGCAACGGTTTCGTTTGCGTCGTCGGACATGTGTTGGAAACGTCGGAAAACGGTGATCGCAGTTCGAGTAGTCGGTGCGAGGGAGGGAGGGATCCCTTAGTCGGCGGCCGACGGCTCGGCGGCAGACGGTTCCGGCGCGTCGGTGTCGCCGAGGATGGCACGGCTGCGGAGGAGGATGAACCCGAATCCGACCTTCGCAGTCACGTCGAGGACCATGAAGCCGAGCGTCTCGACGCCGAGGCCGACGACGCCGGCGCCCTCAGTCCCGATGATCCACAGGATGGGGTACGCCGTCCAGAGGACCGCGACCAACACGGTGAGCGTGTTGAACGTGGTCTGCACCTCTTTGGAGCGTTGTTTTGCCGCGCTGCGGAGGCTCGTGAGGAGGTAGTACAGCACGAAGATGAACGCGATGGTGCTGAACAGCCACCAGGTGTACCGCGCCAGCATCGTCTGCGACAGGGCACCGATGAGGCCGGTGACGATCATCAGCGCGTCGACGCCGATGAGCGTCCCGATGGTGACCCGGTCGACCTTCGCGAGGAGCGCGAGGTCGAGCAGGAGCAGCGGCGTGGTGAACAGCCAGTCAGCGTATCGTGCGTAGTAGATATCGAGCGTTCCGCGGCCGACGACTTCGACCTCCGAGAGCCCGATACCGAAGAACATCGACAGGTACGCGGCCGACGCGATGCCCGGCACGAGGATTGTGATCGCGTAATACTCACGGGCCTCTTTGTCGGTGACGCCCCACCCTTTGGCGATGAAGTAGAAGGTCCCGATGAGCATAAGTAGCGTCCCGATGCCTAGCCACAACGTTTCGGGTCGACCGTCGTTGAGGAGGTCGAACCCAGCCTGTAGTACTGTCGGATCCATGCGCACCTTATCGTATGGACTATTGAATCATCAACTTCGACACAGCATAGTAAGGTATCCGCTGCCGGATCACCGTCGGGGCGCCGCACTCACCGACCGCCAGAGGGGCTCCCGGGTCGCAGCATCTGCCATCGATCGGCCAGTACGAGCCTTCTTGCCGACCGATCGCTCGTTAGGGTGCGGACACATACCTTACTGGTGACCCGAAAGCAAACCCCCCTGGAATCCGTAGGGACTGTATGGCCAACGACAAGACCGAGACCGAGACCGAGACGACCGAGGAAAGCGACGCCGCGACCGAACTCGAAGCGGAGACCGAGGCGGCGGCCCTCGACGTGGAGGCGCTCGACACGTACGAGGACCGAGTCGAGGAGCTCGCGTCCGCGGTGGAAGAACGCGAGGAGACGATAGCCGAGCTCGAGTCGGTCGTCGAAGAACAGTCCGAACAGATAGAGACGCTCAAAAATCAGTTCCTGGACCTGTCGGCCCGCGTCGCCGACGGCCGGAACCTCGGCGTCTGTCCGGAGTGTAACGGCCCGACGGAGAAACAAGAGCGGCTCTTCCGGAGCGACACGATCGAATGCCTGCGGTGTGGCGAAGTCATCCACACGTACTGATTCGAGCGAGTTGGGCCGAACGGCGCGGGAGCCACCGACCGACCGCAGAACACGAGGCACGGACGCCGGCCGTGAGGACCGACCCGCAGCGCGACTGCGCCGTTGTCTACGACGCGACTGCGCCGTTATCTGTTCGATGTGCCCGCGTCGCTACCTACGCCTCGTCGCTCGCGGGGACGCGCGCGTCCCAGTAGGAGACGGACGCCACGTAGTCGCCGGGTATCGTGTTGCCGATGCAGTTGTCGACCAGCCGGAACGGCTTCGCGATCGGGCCGGGGAGTTCGCGGTAGAAGCCGTACGGCAGCACGAAGTCGTGGTTCTCGCCGGCGAGCGTCATGTCGACCGCGCGGAGCATGTCGACGACCTGCTCTTCGGCGTAGAGCCGGGACCCCATCGGGAGCAGCCAAGTGTACAGCGTCCGAAGGCTGCGGCTGTTGAACGTGTCGAAAAACACCTGATTCGCGCTGACGCGACAGAGTTCGGAGAGGAACGGGATCGGATCCTCCATCAGGTGGAAAAACCGCATCGCGACCACCGAGTCGAAGTGATCGTCCGGGAACGGGAGCCGAGAGGCGTCGCCGCGAACGAACTCCACGGTGTCGGAGAGGCCTGCGTTCGCCGTCTTCTCTCGGCCCTGTTCGAGCATCTCGCGGGAGATGTCGATGCCGACGATGTCGGCGCCTCGGTCCGCGAGCATCGTCGTGAACCGGCCGGTCCCGCAGGCGACCTCCAGCACGCGGTGGCCCTCCTCTATCGGTCCGAGCGCGGAGAGGACCGCCTCCTTCTCGCGCTGGTCGATGAGCTCACCGCCGCCGGAGAACCGTACGTCCTCGTACTCCTCCGCGACCTCGTCGGCCTGGTACCAGTCCTGTCCCTTCACGTTATCCGTACTGAACTCCCGACCGACAAAACCGTACTGGATGCGGTCGGGGGAGACGCCGTCGCAGAGGCGGACCCGAACGCCGTCGCAGAGGCAGACCCGAACGCCGTCGCAGAGGCAGACCCGAACGCCGTCGGCGACCCGAGCGCGCAGTCGCG
>Ga0209917_1000029_pt1 | contig 56249 bp, 52 predicted proteins | sample SalPon2_C_H2O_MG_FD_185710 | JGI IMG/M metagenome (GOLD analysis project Ga0209917, IMG submission 185710) | Salt pond water microbial communities from South San Francisco under conditions of wetland restoration - Salt Pond MetaG R2_C_H2O_MG... | ecosystem: Environmental > Aquatic > Non-marine... | reverse complement strand
GTCGCGCTCGGCGGTGAGCCGGTGGGCGACGACGAGGTCGGCCTGCGAGACGGCGACGCTCGGGACCGCGCCGGGTCGCTGCGTCGCACAGACGAGCGAGACGCCCGGCGCGCGACCGCGGGTCAAAAGCGTCCGGAGCGCGGGGTCGGCGACGCCGCCGAAGAAGGCGTGCGCCTCGTCGACGAGCAGCCAGGGGAGCCGATCGATCTCCCCGTCGATCCGGGCGTCGTAGAGCGCGCGGGCGACCGCCCTGACGACCGCGGCCGCGGCCGGTTCGGGGGCTCCCGCGAGGTCCAAGACCGTCGGGTTGCCGTCGGCGGCGAACCGCGCGATCGGTGGCGCATCGGCGTCGAACACCCCCCACGACGCCGCGAGTCGGAGGTGGTTCGCGGCCGCCCGCCGGTCAGCCGCGGGAGCGTCTGCGGCGTCGACCCGCTCGCGGAGCGTCGCGAGCGACGGCGACCCAGTTGCCTGCTCCGAGCCTCCGTCTCCGGCGGCGTCGAACGCGTCGGCGACGACGCGCCACACGAGGCTTCCCGGCCCGCCGGCCGGATCGAGCGAGAGCAGATCCGGCCACGCGTCGGGCGGGATGGCCGCCGGGCGAACGCGCGGTTCGACGACGCGCCCGCCGACCGCCCGGAGCCCACCGAAGACCCCCATCGGATCGATTACGACCGGCGCGACGCCGCGGTTCGCGGCGAGTCCCTCCGCGATGACTCCGAGCGTGTACGACTTTCCGGTCCCCCGCTTGCCGAAGACGACGCCGGCGTGGGGCCCGTCGGCGTCGAGGCCCACCGCGGCGCCGGCGCTGCCGTCACGCGCGCGGAACGACCCGAGCCGAACCGTCGGTAGCCGTCCGTCGTCGCTCGTCCCGCTCGCGTCGCTCGTTCCGGCGGCGCCGGCTCCGCCGGCCGAATCGGTGTCGCGTCCGAGGACGTACATCGCCGCGGAGTGGCCGCGGTCTCGTACAAAAGCGACGGGAGACGCGACGGCTCGTTCGCCCTCCGGCCGAATCCCGCCCCACCATTTATGCCCGATACCGCGACCACCGACCGTATGCCGCCTACGACACACGACGGACGCACCAGGAACGACCGATCGTTTCGCACGGACCGCCGGGCCATCGAGGGCCTTCCCGTCAGGCTCGTCATCGCGCTGGTCGTCGGCGTCGCGAGCCTCAGCGTGATGATGGGGATGATCGGCGATATCGACGGCCTGGCGGCGACGGAGGTCGACGCGCAGCCACAGCCCGAGGTGACGACGCCGGGTGAGCAGTCGATCGATGTCGCCGTCGTCGACCCGGACGGCTCGCGCGTCGCCGACGCGACGGTCATCGTCCGGAGCGGCTCGGCACAGATCGACGGCGTCGCGACCGGGACCACCGGATCGGACGGAACCGCGACGGTCGACGTCGACCCGACACTCGGACCGAACCAGCCGGACGGGACGCTCACTGTGGAGGTGAAACCGCCGGCCGAGGGCGACTACGTCGACGAGCGCGGGAACACGGAGGTGCTGGTGGTCGAAGAGTGATCAGACCTGGTCGTCCCAGTCGATCCAGTCCTGCTCCCAGCCGTGGCGCGCGAAGTGGCCTTGCTCGGCGCGCTCGGCGTCTTCGCGGCGCGTGCGGTTCCGTTCGATCCCGCGCTGTTCGCCGTCGGCGAGCATCGGCTGCACCCGTGTCGGTCCGGCCGTCTCGACCGTCTGGAACCCCGCAGGGGCGTCGTCGTCGACGGCCGTCTCGCCGTCTGTCAGCCGTTCGATCGCGGCGATCGTCTGTACCGTCGTGCCGCGCGGATAGACGATCCGGCCTCCCGAAGCCAACTGCTCGCGGAGCGCACGCGGCGGCTCGACGACCCCCGCTTCGAGGAGAATCCGGTCGTACGGCGCGTACTCGGGGAGTCCGTGGACCCCGTCGCGCCGGTCGACGAGGACGGCGTCGTAGCCCGTCGCCGAGAGGTTCGACCGTGCGATCGCCACCGCCTCCCGGTCGATGTCGACCGCGTGGACGCGCTTCGCGCCGACGATTTCGGCGATCAGCGCGACCGAGTACCCGACGCCCGCACCGACGACGAGGACCTCGTCGCCCTCGTCGGCGTCGAGCGCGACGAGCAGCCGGACCACCGTCGCGAGTTCGAGCGATCGGTCGTCGCTCTCTCCGCTCTGCGCTCTCGCACCGATATCGCCTCCGACCGCCGCCGAGGCGTCCTCGACGAACGGCTCTCGGGAGACGCGCTGGAGCGCCGTCAGCACGGTCCCGTCGAGCGTCTCGCCGATCTGGTGTTCGAGCCCCTCGATCATGTCGGCTCGAAGCGACGCCTCGTCCATAGCTCGACTCGGCACTGGGCCCTCTAAAACTGCTCGCTCGGCCGCCGACCGCTCCGTGTCGCCGTCTCCGTGGTCCTCGTTTATCGCATCGGAACGAACCGGACGCCGCCGTGGTCCTCGCGTTCGAGGCCGTCTTCGCCGACGGTCAGCCTGACGAGCCGCTGTGCGCCGTCCCGACCGATCGGCGCGACGATTCGACCGCCCGTCCGCACCCGGTCGACGATCCCGGCCGGCACGCCGTCCGCCGGCGCGCAGGTCAGATACGCCGCGTCGAAGACCGGACGCTCCGCGAACGCGTCCCGTCCGTCGCCGGCCCGAACGGTCACGTCGTAGCCGAGCCGGTCGAGTCGCTCGCGGGCCGCCTCGGCCAGCGCGGGGACGCGCTCGACGCTGTAGACGGTTCCCGGCCCGACGATCTCGGCGACGACGGCCGCGTGGTACCCGCACCCCGTCCCGACTTCGAACACCGCGTCACCGGGTTCGAGATCGAGGAGGTCGGTCATGACCGCGACCATGTGCGGCGCGCTGATCGTCTGCTCGCGGCCGATCGGCAGCGGTCGGTCGTCGTAGGCGCGCGACCGATAGCGGTCGGGAACGAACGCGTGTCGCGGGACGGCCGCTATCGCCGCCAGCGTCCGCTCCGACACGTCGAGCCGCTGGCGGAGGGTCGCGACGAGCCGCTGACGCGCCGCCTCGTCGTCGGCTGTGTCCATGAGTTCCTCTAGCACGCGACGTGTGGTGAGGCTGTCGGCGAGCGGCCGCCGAGCGTCGTCTCGCGCGCGGTCGGACGAACTGCCGTTTATAAGTAGTCAGTCCCGAGTTATATATCATCGAATTCCGCTGATAAATGGCGCTTCGCCGTCTGTCCCGCGCTGGCTCCGCCGGTTACGCGATGTCGATCCGGTGGCCGTCCGCTTCCGTGTCGGCGGCCTTCGGGAGAGTGACCGTCAGCACGCCGTGGCGGTACGTCGCGCTCGCGTCTTCGTCGGCGATGCGGCCCGGCAGGTCGATGGACCGGCTGATCGACTCGTGGCGCCGCTCGCGTCGGAGGTACTGTCGGTCCGTGTCCTCGCGTTCCGCGTCGCGGTCGGCGGTGATCGTGAGCCGACCGTCCGACACCCGCACGCTGATGTGCTCGCGGTCGTATCCGGGGAGGTCGGCCATCACGACGAACTCGTCGTCGTACTCGGCCAGGTCGATGTCGGTCGTCCGGAGGTCACGCCCCCACGCGCGGTCGCCGCCGAAGGGCGCGCGGCCGAAGAACTGCTCGATCTCGTCGAAGGGGTTGGTTCTGTTCATGGTTCTCCCTCTATATTCGGCCGCTGAGTTATTAAATACGCACAGACACGTGATAGCTCGCGTCCGCCGGTTTCGTCACCGGTCGGCGGTGTCGCCGTGGGTCAGTTCACGTCGATGCTGTGGCCGGCGCCCTCCGAGGACCGCTTCGGAAGCGTGACCGTGAGGACGCCGTCGTCGTACGAGGCGGTCGCGCCGTCGCGCTCGACGGCGGCGGGGATCTGGACCCGGCGCGAGACGCTCCGTCGACGCCGCTCGCGACGGTGGTACCGAACGTCGGTGTCGTCGTCGGGTGCGACCTCGTCGTCGGGTGCGACCTCGTCGTCTTCCGCGGACGCTTCGGTCTCATGTTCCTCCTCGCGAGTCGCGGCGATGGACAGCGTCTCGTCGTTGAGTTCCACCTCGACCTCGTCGGCGTCGAATCCGGGGAGGTCGGCCCGTACGGTGACCGCCTCGTCGTCTTCGAAGACGTCCACGGGGACGCCGCCGGCGCCGGGGAGTCGCGGGACGCCGCCGCCCGGCGTGTCGAGCGTGCCGCCGAGCTCCTCGAACTCCCGTCCCATCCGTTCGAGCAGGTCTTCGATCTCGGTGAATGGATCGCGTCGTGTCATACAGGTCAGGATTGGTGGCGCAGCGACTTGAACGTACGGGCGAAGTGCGGAACCCGGCGGTCGCGGGGCTGTCGCGCGCAACGAACGAATCGACGCGTCAGAGGAACGGCCGCCAGTAGTACGGGCTCACGAACCCTTCGATGACCGCGGCGACCGCTATCAACACGCCGACGCCGATCGACACCCAGAACGCGCGTTCGAGCGCGTCGGCGAACCCCTCACGCGAGAGGTGGCCGCGAAACGCACGCCACGAGGCGATTCCGAGGTGGATCCCGAGCGCGCCGGAGATGAAAAGCGCCGGGAGCTCGAAAATTCCGTGCGGGGCGACGAAGGCGAGCAGCGCGGCGAGGTTCTCTTCGAGCGCCGCGATGGCGCCGAGCGCGACGCCGTTGAACGCGACGGACGAGAGCGCGGGGAGACCGAGCGCGGTGCCGGCGAAGGCGGTCGCGATGGCGACCGACCAGTTGTTCCCGAAGAAGTTCAGCGCGGCCGCCGGCGGCAGATGGCCGACCAGCCGCGATTCGATCGAGGTGGTGACCGCGCCGACGAAGGGGTCGACGGCGAGCCATCCGACCGCGCCGAACGCCACGCCGACGAGGACGGCGACCGCGTGGAGGCCCGGCGTGTCCCGGACGAACGTCCGCATCTCGCGCCACCCGCGGCGGACCCCGCCGACGAACTGGGCACGGAGCGACACGCCGACCGGCTCGACGGGAGCGAGCACGCCGCGGTGGTCGCCGTACAGCGCGGTCTTGAGCAGGTCGAGCGCGGGCGCGGCGACGACCGCGCTGCCGAGGGCGACGACGGCCCCGCCGCCGAGGAACGCGAGCGCGGACGTGACCGACGAGACGGCCACGAGGACGCCGACGGCCACGACGAGGTACGCGAGCGCGTCGACCGGGTTCGCACGGATGAACCCGCCGGCGCCTTCGACGGCGCCGACGACGCCCGTCTCGTCGATGACGACCGCCGACGGGGCGAACGCGAACACGGCGCGGACGGCGAGCAGGACGACCAACACGACGAGCAGGCCGAAGAGCGCGACGGCGGCCCCGAGGAACGGATTGACGAGGAACGCCCCGCCGACGGCGACGGCCGCGAGCGACACCACGCCCGCCCACACCACGAACTCGGCGACGTAGAGCCCGAGGAACGTGACCCACCGCCGTCGCACGCCGTCGATCCCGGCCGTGAGCCCTCGCCGGCCGCGAACCCGCCCCGCCACCGCCGACATCTGGCCGGCGGAGACCGCGGCGTACGTCAGGACGGCCAAGAGCAGGGTGGCGACGGTCCCGGCGGTCACGAGGAGGACCGCGGTCGGCGACGCGAGGGGTTCGAGCGCCGGCCCGATGCTCTCGGCCCACGCCTGTAGCGCCTCCGGGTCCTGCGTCTCGGGGGGCGTCACGTCGAGTTCGGCGAGCGCGCGACGCGCGTCAGCGAGTCGTCCGGTCAACTCGAAGTGGAGGTACGTCCCGGCGAGCGCCACGAAGAGGCCCATCCGGGCGATAACGGGGATCGCGGTCCCGAGGAGGTAAAACGGGAGCAGATCGGCGGGGCGCCGTCGGAGGGTCGCCGCGGTGGCGGAAACGGCGGCTGATAGGTCCATGCGCTCGGGTTCGGTCGTCGGATACTTAAAAACGGAGTCGCCGCGGCGATCACTCCGAGGGGCGGTCCGGCGGCGACTCCGGGGACGCCTCCGTAGACGACGGCGCGTCGTCTCCCGCCGCGTCGGCGTCGTTTCTCGCCGCGTTGGCGCCGTCGTCCGTCGCGTCGGCGTCGCGCTCGCTCGTTCGCTCGGCCATCATCGCGGCGGCGCGGTCGGCCCACCCCGAGTAGCGGAAGCCGGCGGCGACGACGAGCGCCATCCAGACGTACGCGAGGGACACGCCGACGTAGGCGCCCTGCGGGCCGAATCCGGCCGTTCTCCCGAGGACCCACGACGCGCCGAGAAAGAGACCGAACATCGCCGACACCCGAGCGACGAAGGGGATTCTGGTCTCGCTGGCGCCCTGTAACGCCCCGGAGAGCGCCGAAAACGACACGAAGGCGGCGCCGGCGACGCCGTACACCCGAGCGAAGTCGACCGCGTACGCGATCGTGGGCGCGTCGTCGGTGAACAGCGGGACGAACCGCGGAGCGAGCGCGACGAGTCCGAGCCCGATCGTCCCGACCGTCACCACGCCCAGACCCGCGACGGCCCACCCGTTGAACCGGGCTTCTTCGGCGTCGCCCGCGCCGAGCGACTGACCGACAAGCACCGAGGCGGCGACGTTGTACCCCCGCGAGAGGGGAGCCGTCACCTGCTGGTACACCCGCCGGCCGATCTGGAACCCGGCGTTGACCGCCTCGCCGAACCCGAGGAGCAGGGCGTTGAACGGGAACTCGGCGACCTCCGAGCCGACGCCTTCGAGGACGCGAGGCGCGCTCACCCGGAGGAGCTGGCTCGCGATCGTCGGGTCGCGGGGTCTGGCGAACGAGGCGGCGGTCCACGGCCCCCAGATGGCGAGACACAGGAGCCCCGCCGTGAGCACGTTGGCGCCGGCGGTCGCGAGGCCGACGCCGACGACCTCCAGCCGCGGGAGGCCGAACAGCCCGAGCCCGAGACAGATCGACCCCGCGATGTTGACCGAGTTGGCGACGACGTTGACGTACATCGGCGTGCGGGTGTCGCCCGTCCCCTGCAGCGCGCGGGCGGCGATCAACGCGACGTGGCGTGCGGGGGCGGTCGCGAAGACGATCGCGAGGTACGTCGACCCGAGCGAGACGACCTCCGCGGGCGTCCGCTCGCCGACGAGCCGCCCGAAGAGGTCGATCGCGTGCTCGCCGAACAGGAAGCCGAAGAGCACGAAGGGCGTCCCCGCCAGCGCGCCCACGAGGATCGCCTGCGTCACCGCCTCGTCGCGGGCGCCGGTCGCGCCCGCCCCCGTGTCCTGCGAGGAGAGCGCGATCGCGCCGCCGCCGAGGCCGAGGCCGATCCGGAGCGGGAACCGCGCGTAGAGGTCGGCGAGCCCGATCGCGACGACGGCCGCCGGGGAGAACAGCGCGGTGACGAGCACGTCGGTCGTCCGCATCGCGGTGCGGAACGTCTGCTCGGCCATCACCGGCCACGCGAGCGAAAAGACCCGCGTCCAGACGCGTCGCAGCCGCGAGAGGTCCATCTGTCACCACAGAGACGGCCCCGCCGCATTTATATGTCGGAGCCGGCGCCGGCCGCGACGGGGCGTCACCGCTCCGAGCGCGGCCGTGTACCGACGCCGGCCGCGATGTGGGTCTCGTGCCCGAACGTTAAAGCACGCGAACGACTCACACGGGCTATGGACGTGTTCGTGTACGGCACGCTGACCGAACCGGAGCGAGCCGCAGAGGTGCTCGACTCGTACGTGTACGTCGGCCCGGCGACGCTGTCCGGGCTTCACCTCGTCGAGGGGCGGTACCCGACGCTCGCGCCGGGCGGCGAGACGGGCGGTCGCCTCCTCCGGACCGACGAGTTGACCGCGCTCGACGCCTACGAGTCCGTCGAGACGGGGCTGTACCGACGGGTGTCGGTCCCGCTCGACGCGCCGGAGGGGCACCCCGACGAGGCGGCGGTGTACGTCGGCGACCCGGACCGCCTCGACGCCGACGCGACGTGGCCGAGCGGGGCCGACGCCCCCGACGCCGGGACCGCCGCCGACCTCGGCTTCGCGGCTCGGGTCGATCGGTACGTCGACCGAGCGGACGTTCGGGTCGGCCTGAACACCCGCGATCCCGTCTGACGGAGCGATGACGGCGCCGCAGTCGTGCGGTTTCACTTCCACTCCGCTAGCCGCACCTTTTTGTATTCGGCTCCTCTTCGTTCACTTGCACGTCACACGCGTGCATTCCCCCTTTCACAGACGGCGAGCCCGCGGCTCGGTTTCGAGCCGTCCTCGCTTCGTCCAGTCGGACGCCGCCCCGGACCGGAACCGATTAGCGCTCGGCCCGGTCAAAACGGCGTATGATCAGTCTCTCCGACGTTCGCGAGGCGCGAGAGCGCGTCGACGACGTGGCCCGCCACACTCCGTTAGAGCGGTCGCGGACCTTCTCCGAGATGAGCGGCGCCGACGTCCACCTCAAACTGGAGAACTTCCAGCGCACAGGTGCGTTCAAGATCCGCGGCGCGATGAACCGGATCGCCACCCTCTCCGAGTCCGAGCGCGACGCCGGCGTGGTCACCGCGAGCGCGGGCAACCACGCGCAGGGGGTCGCGCTCGCGGCCGACCGCGCCGGCGTCGACGCCACCGTCGTGATGCCGAAGTTCGCGCCCGTCTCGAAGGTGAAGGCCACCCGCGGGTACGGCGCGAGCGTCAGGCTGGAGGGCGTCGACTACGACGAGGCGCAGGCGTACGCCCACGAACTGGAGCGCCAGGAGGACCGGACGTACGTCCACGCGTTCGACGACCCCGTGGTGATGGCGGGACAGGGGACGCTCGGCTTGGAGATCGTCGACGACTGTCCCGACTTGGACACCGTCGTCGTCCCGATCGGCGGCGGGGGGCTCATCTCCGGCGTCGCGGTCGCGATCAAAGAGCAACTCCCCGACGCGCGGGTCGTGGGCGTCCAAGCCGAGGGGGCGGCCTCGGCCGCCGCGTCGCTGTCGGCGGGCGAGGTCACCGAGATCGACAGCGTCGACACGATCGCCGACGGGATCGCCACCCGGTCGGTCGGCGAGCGGACCCTCGAAGTCATGGCCGAGTACGTCGACGAGGTCGTCACGGTCGACGACCGCGAGATCGCCTTGGCGCTCACGCTGCTCTTAGAGCGCTCGAAGACGCTCGTGGAGGGGGCCGGCGCCGTCGCGCTCGCGGCCGTCCTCTCCGAGGCGTTCGCGTACGACGACGACGAGACGGTCGTCGCCGCGCTCTGTGGCGGCAACATCGATCTCAACCGCCTCGGGACCGTGATCCGGCGGGGCCTCGTCCAGATGGGCCGCTACCTGAAAATCACGATCGATTTAAAAGACCGCCCCGGCGAACTGGAGCGCGTCTCCAGTATCGTCGCCCGGACCGGCGCGAACGTCTACGCGGTCCACCACGACCGCACCTCGCGGGACGTGGCGGTCAACGCCGCCGAACTGGAACTCGAATTGGAGACCGACGACGCCGACCACGCCGCCGACATCGTCGACGCGCTCGAAGCGGACGGGTACGTGGTCGAGATTCTCTCGTGAGGCTGGTCGGTCGTGTATCGCCGCCTCAGGTAAAACCGTTGGCAGGTGACGCAATCCCCTGCCACAGCGGACACATTCATCATATAGAAACGAATCGAGCGTGACGTTCCGGTGTGACCCGTCGTCGCGTCCTGACGAGCCTGTATGCCGGACTGTTATTCTCAGTCTTGGCTAGCGTTGCGTGGGTGAGTGGCGAACCATTTATTTTCCCGAGTCTCGGCCCCTCCGCGTTCATTCTCGCGTTTGAACGGCGTGGTGAGCGGACGACGACGCACCGTGTCGTCGGGAGCCATCTGATCGGCGGGATTGCGGGCTTGCTTGCGTACTCGGCGCTCGCAACGGGCGTCACACTGACGACCACACCACCACCAGTGTCCGTCGACGGAGTGCGCCTCGCTGTAAGCGGCGTCCTCTCGGTTGTTCTGACCGCGTGGGGAATGCTCGCCACGGATACGGTCCACGCACCTGCCTGTGCGACGACGCTCATCGTCTCTCTCGGACTCCTTTCGACACCGCTTCAACTCACCATCATCGTCGTCAGTGTCGTCGTCCTTGTCGGATTCCACCAGGCGATGCTCTGGCTCTGGGGACGAGTCCGTGACGATTCACACTCGGCTCACGGTATAATTGACTGACCGCCGCGCTCTCGGCGCTCACACCGCTACTCGTCGTCGAAGTCGTCCGTGGCGGCCGCGGTCGTGCAGACTGGACACCCCACGTCGAGGATCGTCTCCCGCATCTCGTCGTTGACCTCGATGGTCTGTGCGCAGTCCGAGCAGGTGAATTGAACGGTGGGCAACGCTTTCCCTCTCGTTGTCGGGGAGGGTATCAGACGATATAAATGACCGGCTTCCGCGTCGCCGGCGCCGTGCCGGGTTTAAACCACGCGTCAGTCGGTCTGCGGCACCGCGTACGCACCGAGCGCCAGGAACGCGACGGCGAGCACCGACAACACCGCCAGGTCGCCGAGCCACGGGCCGGGCTCGAAGACGATCGCTCGGGTCCCCCGCGCGAAGTACGTCAGCGGCGAGGCCGCCACCGCCGGCAGGAACCACTCCGGCAGCAGCGCCGGCGAGACGAACGTCTCGGAGAGGAAGAGGAGGGGGAGCGCGACCGTGTTGCTCGCGGCGATCACCCCGTCCTGTGAGTCCGCGAGCGCGCCGAGCAGCGAGCCGAGCCCGCAAAACAGCGCGACGGCGACGACCACGAAGACGGGCAACACCGCGAGCGCCGGCGAGACGACCGGCTCGGCGTCGGTCACGGCCAGGACGAGCCCCAAGATGAGCAGGCTCGCCGCGCCGATGATCGCGATGTTGACGAGGGTGTGCGCGAGCAGCCACTCGGTGCGCGAAAGCGGCGTGGTCGCCAGCTTCTCGAACCGCCCGCCGTCGCGGTGCCTGGCTATCTCCGAGCCGACCCGCGACAGCGGCGTGAACAGCACGACGACCGCGAGGTAGCCGGGGATGTAGTAGCCGGCTGGCTCGGCGAACAGCCCGCCGCCGGTCGGCTGCGTCTGGACCAACGCGCCGAAGATGACCACGAGGATGACGGGGAAAAAGAAGGTGAAGAACACCGCCGTCCGCCGCCGGAGGAACGACCGCGCCGCCGCGCTCGCCTCGGTCGCGATCCGCCCGGCGCGGGTCATCGGTCGCCCTCCTCCGTCTCGGCTTCGTCGAAGCCTCCCGCCAGCGGAGAGTACTCCTCGCCCGTGAGTCGGAGGTACACGTCCTCAAGCGACGGCTCGGACCACGCGAGCGACTCGAAGGCGACGCCGGCCGCCTCCAGCGCGTCGACGGCGTCGCCGATGTCCTCCGGCCTGACGCCGACGATCCGAAGCCCCTTGCGGGTGGACTCGACCGCGGCGCGTCCCGAGAGCGCCGCCGTCACCGCCTCGGCGTCCACCTCCGCCGCCGCCTCGCCGAGCGTGACCTCAAGCCGCGGGTCCCCGCCGTGTTCGGCGATGAGGTCGTCGGGGGCGCCGACGGCGACGACCGCGCCGTCGCGGAGGAGCGCGACCCGGTCGGCCAGCCGCTCGACCTCGTCCATCGCGTGGCTCGTGAGGAAGACGGTCGTGCCGTCGTCGGCGAGCCGCTCTATCAGCCGGTGGATCGACCGCCGGCCGGCCGGATCGATCCCCGTCGTCGGCTCGTCGAGGAAGAGGAGGTCGGGGTCGTTGACGATGGCGGTGGCGACGCAGGTCCGCCGCTTCTGCCCGCCAGAGAGCGTCTCGTACCACGCGTCGGCGTCGTCGGCCATCCCCACGTCGCGGAGGACGGCGTCGGTGTCGCGAGCCGCGTCGTACAGGCCGCCGTAGTAGTCGACCAGTTCGGTCGCCGTGAGCCGCTCCGGCGGGTCGAACGACTGCGGCAGCAGTCCGACCCGCTGCGGGTCGACCTCGGTCGGCGGGACGCCGAACACCTCCAGGACGCCCTCGGCGTCGGTCGTGCCCGTCAGCGCGCGGACGAGCGTCGTCTTCCCCGCGCCGTTGGGGCCGATCAGCCCGAACACCTCGCCGGGTTCGACCCGGACCTCGACGCCGTCGAGCGCGACGACGTCGCCGTACGACTTGCGGACGCCGTCGCCGGCGACCACCGGTTCGGTGCCGGCCTCGCGGCGGTCCGCCCCCTCCGGCTCGGCGTCCGGCGCCGACGCGGCCGCGGTCTCGTTCATGCGAACGAATCGGGGTGCCGCGCGCGTAAGGGTTGCTCTTCGAGCGCGACCCCGACCGCCCGGCCGGGGCCCCGCGTCGCTCCCGGTCCGTTACGCCTAAGCGACGGCGAGCCGACCCAAAGCGTATGCACTACCACGAGGCGGCGGCGTTCCTCTTCGACCTCCGCCGCTTCTCGGTGAAGCCGGGGACCGAGCGCGTTGCGGCCCTGCTCGACCGGCTCGGGAACCCGGAGGTGGACGTGTCGTTCGTGCAGGTCGCGGGCTCGAACGGGAAGGGAAGCACCGCGCGGATGACCGAGTCGATCCTCCGTGAAGCCGGGCTCTCGGTCGGTCTCTACACCTCTCCGCACCTCTCCGCGCTCGCCGAACGGGTCCGCGTCGACGGGCTGGCCATGACCGAGGCGGCGATCGCCGACTTCGTCGAGGAGGTGAAGCCGTGGCTCGTCGAGCGCGCGGCCGCCGGCGAACCCCTCACCTTCTTCGAGGTCGTGACGGCGATGGCGGTCCACGAGTTCGCGCGCCGCGAGGTCGACGTGGCGGTCCTGGAGGTCGGCCTCGGCGGGGAGTACGACGCCACCAGCGCGGTCGACCCCGTCGCGACCGCGGTCACGAACGTCTCGCTCGAACACACGGCGGTCCTCGGAGACACGGTCGCGGAGATCGCCCGCACCAAGTCTCGGATCGCGGGCGGGGGTGTCCCCCTCGTCACCGCCTGCGAGGGCGAGGCCCTGTCGGTCGTGCGCGAGGTCGCCGCCGACGCGGGCGCCCCGGTCGCCACGGTTGCCGGGGCAGGCCAGAGCGATTCGTCCGGCGACGCGGGCGACGCGGGCGACGCGGGCGACGCGACGACCGACGAACCCGACCTCTCCGTCGCTTATAAGGGCCGCGTCAGCCCGACCGACGCCGAGGTGACGTTCTCCGGCGAGCTGGACGGGACCTTCCGAATTCCGCTGGTCGGCGACCACCAGGCGACGAACGCGGGAATCGCGGCCGCGCTCGCTCGCCGCACCGTGCCGGCGCTCGGCGACGGGGGCGAGTCGACCGAGGCCGCGGACGCGTCCGACGCGCCGGTCTCCGAGGCCGCCGTCCGCGACGGCCTCGCGCGAGCGACGTGGCCCGGCCGGTTCGAGGTGGTCGAGACCGCTCCCCTGACGGTCCTCGACGGCGCGCACAACCCGGCGGCCTGCGAGACCCTCACGGGTACGCTCGCCGAGTACGACTACGACGACCTCCACCTCGTCTACGGCGCGATGCACGACAAGGACCACGCGGCCGCCGTGAGCGCGCTCCCGCCGGCGGCCTCGGCGATCACCTGCCGCCCCGACCTCGACAGAGCAGAAGATCCGGAGGTGCTGGCCGCCGCGCTCCGAACCGCCGGCGTCGACGACGTGACCGCCGGGAGCGACGTGGCCGCCGCGCTCGACGCCGCGGTCGAGCGAGCCGACGACGCTGACTGCGTGCTGCTCGTCGGCTCGCTGTTCGCGGTCGCGGAAGCCCGCGCGGCGCGGATGCGGACCGTCACGCCGCGCTCCCCAACGGGCACCGACCCCACCGCGAGCGCGACTCGCACACTTAAAAAGAGCGGGCTCGCACCCGACGCGGCCGCCGACCGCGCCGACGAGTTCGACCACCGAGTCCTCTCGCTCCGACTTCGCGGCGACCGCGCGGAGCGGATCGCCGCCCTCCTCCGCGAAGTCGGCGGCGAGGCGGCGCTCGGCGGTCTCGGCGCCGGCGCCGGGCGCGCCTCCGGTGGCGAGCGCGTCCCCGTCACCCTCGCGGGGACGGTCGCGACGTACCGCGCGCTCTGCGACCGGCTCGCCGGGCGCGAGGCGTTCGCGGGGATCGCGGCCGACATCGCCGACAGAGTCGGGATCGGGTCGGGCGAGCCGTCGCCGTCGGACGCCGCCTTCCCCTGGAGCGACGGCACCGCGGTCATGGGCGTGCTCAACGTCACGCCCGACTCCTTCCACGACGGGGGCCGACACGCCGCCATGGAGGACGCGGTCGCCGGCGTCGAGCGGATGGTCGCGGCGGGCGTCGACATCGTGGACGTCGGCGGCGAGTCCACTCGGCCGGGGGCCGACCCCGTCCCGGTCGACGAGGAGATCGACCGGGTCGTCCCGACTATCGAGGCGGTCCAGTCGGTTCCGGCGGTCGCCGACGGCGACGTGTTGGTCTCCGTCGACACGCGAAAACCGGAAGTCGCGGCGGCGGCGCTCGCGGCCGGCGCCGACATCATCAACGACGTGACCGGGCTGGCCGACCCGGCGATGCGCGAGGTCGTCGCCGACGCCGGCTGTCCGGTCGTGGTGATGCACAGCCTCGACGCGCCGGTCGACCCGACGAACGACCCCGAGTACGACGACGTGGTCGACGACGTGATCGCGTCGCTGCGCGAGCGACTGGCGCTCGCCGACACGGCCGGCATCGACCGCGAGAAGGTGATCGTCGATCCGGGGATCGGGTTCGGCACGTCGGCCGCCGAGTCGTTCGACCTGATCGACCGGGTCGGCGAGTTCGCCGCGCTCGACTGCCCGGTGTTGATCGGCCACTCGCACAAGTCGCTGTTCGCGGCCGTCGACCGCGATCCGGATGACCGCGAACACGCCACGGTCGCTGCGACCGCCCTCGCCGCCGACCGAGGGGCAGACATCGTCCGGGTCCACGACGTGGCGGAGAACCGCGCCGCCGTCGACGTGGCCGCCGCGGTGAACGGCTCCCAGCGCGCCGACGGGGAGTCGACCGAGCACGACCCGGCGGAATGACGGCAGCGTTTTGCGTCGGGATGCCCTCGCGTGGGTATGGCCCGGCGTCTGCTGCTCGGCTGTAGCGCGGTCGGGAACACCCTCGTCGAGCGCACTCGCCAGTCACACGGCGACCTCGTCGCGGTCACCGACGACACCGGGTGGGTCTCGACGCTGCGCGACCGCAACGTCGCCACCGTCGAGGCCGACCCGACCGACCCCTCGACGTACCCCGACAGCGCCGAGGTCGTGTTGATCGCGAGCGACGACGCCGCCCGGAACGTCGCCGCCGCGGTCGCCGCGCGCCGCACGTACCCAGACGCCATGATCGTCGCGCACGTCGGCGATGATCCGACCGACGAACAGCAGGAGACGCTCCGCGAGACCGCCGACCGCCTCGTCGACCCCGTGGAGGCGGTCGCCGCCCGCGTCCGCGAAGCGACCGGCGCCGACGCGAACGAGGAGCCGATCCGCCTCGTGTCCACGCTCCGGACGCTCTCCGGCCCGCTCCTGGTCGTCGCCCACGACAACCCCGACCCCGACGCCATCGCGAGCGCGCTCGGCCTCGCGCGGGCGGCCGAGTCGGTCGGCGTCCCGGCCGACGCCTGCTACGGGGGCGAGATCGCCCATCAGGAGAACCGCGCGATGATGAACCTCCTCGACCTCTCGCTTCGGACCTTCGACGACATCGACCTCGACGGGTACGGCGGGGTGGCCCTCGTCGACCACTCGCGGGCCGGGATCAACGACAGCCTCCCCGAGGGCCACCCGGTCGACATCGTCGTCGACCACCACCCGCCGCGCGGTCCCGTCGCCGGCGAGTTCGTCGACATCCGCCCGGACGCCGGCGCGACGAGCACGCTGATCCACGGCTACCTCTCTCGGCTCGGGATCGAGCCGGACCGCTCGCTCGCGACCGCCCTCCTGTACGGCATCCGGATCGACACGAAGGATTTCACGCGGTCGACGTCGATCCCGGACTTCGAGGCGGCGGCGTCGCTGTCGGCGCTCGCCGACGAGTCGACGCTCCGGCGCGTCGAGAGCCCGAGCGTGAGCCCCGAGACGCTCCGGGTCCTCGCCCGCGCCATCAACGGCCGCGACGTGCGCGGCTCGACCGTGGCCTCCTGCGTCGGGGAGATCGGCGACCGAGACACGCTCGCACAAGCCGCCGAACGCCTCCTCGATCTGGACGGAATCGCGGTGACGTTCGTGTTCGGCTACATGGAGGGCGTCATCTACGGCTCCGCGCGCGCTCGCGGCGCCGACCTCGACGTGGGCGAACTGCTCCGCGACGCGCTCGATCCGGTCGGCTCCGCCGGCGGGCACGCCACCATGGCCGGCGCGCAGGTCCCCCTCGGGCTCTTAGAGGAGGTGTCCGACGACGAGTCGCTCGAAGACGTGGTCCAGGCGTTCGTCGCCGGCCGGTTCTTCGAAGCGATCGACGACGCGCCCTCGCCGCCGACGGGCGGCCTCCCGGAGTACCCGACGGACTGAGGCGCCCCGGCCGCTCGGAGACGAGTCGCCGGCGGTTGTCGTCGCCGGCGGACCCCCCGCGCGTTCGGCGGTCGTGCAGCGAAGACGCAACAGTCGCAACCTACATACTTCGCGACGGCGAATCCGTATCCATGACTGACGACACTGTCGACCACCGTCGACTGATCATCGCCGGCACCGGTATCGCCGGCCTTTCGGCCGCCATCTACGCCGCGCGCTCGAACAACGACCCGCTTCTCATCGAGGGCGACGAGCCGGGCGGGCAGCTCACGCTCACCACCGACGTGGAGAACTACCCCGGCTTCCCCGAGGGTATCTCCGGGCCCGAACTCATCAACAACATGAAAGAGCAGGCGACGAAGTTCGGCGCCGAGGCCCGAAACGGGATCATCGAGGACGTCTCGAAAGCGCCCGCGGGCCACTTCCGCGTCGAACTCTCGAACGGCGACGTCTACACCGCGGACGCCGTGATCGCCGCCTCCGGCGCGAGCGCCAGAACGCTCGGCGTCCCCGGCGAAGACGAGCTGATGGGATACGGGCTCTCGACGTGTGCCACCTGTGACGGCGCGTTCTTCCGCGGCGAGGACATGGTCGTCGTCGGCGGCGGCGACGCCGCGATGGAGGAGGCGAACTTCCTCACGAAGTTCGCGGATACGGTGTACATCGTCCACCGCCGCGAGGAGTTCCGCGCCGAGGACGTCTGGATCGACCGCACGATGGAGAAGGTCGAGGACGGCGAGATCGAGCTCCTCTTGAATACCGAACTCACCGAGATCCACGGCACGCCCGAAGACGGGATCGACCGCGTGACGCTCGTCGAGCACCCGGACGGGCACCCGACGGAGAAACTGGAGGACCCGGCCACGGCCGACGCGGTCGACGAGTACGACTTCGACGTCGGCGCCGTCTTCTTCGCCATCGGCCACACGCCGAACACCGACTTCCTGGAGGGGACGGGCGTCGAGTTCGACGACGAGGGGTACCTGTACACCGAGGGGGGCCGCGGCGGGAACCAGACGGCCACGGGCGTCGCGGGCCTCTTCGGCGCCGGCGACGTGGTGGACTTCCACTACCAGCAGGCGGCCACCGCCGGCGGCATGGGCGTCAAAGCGGCGCTCGACGCCGACGAGTACCTCACCGAGCGCGAGCGCGCCGGAGAGCTGTACGAACCCGCGGCCGACGCCGCGACCGCGGACGACTGATCGCCGTCGGCAACGCTGACGACTCCTTATAAACGCCGAGAGCAAACCGACCGCGCCTCAGTCGTCGCGGTCGACGGTGACCGTCCGGCCCGTGAGCCGGTCGGGTTCGAACCGATACAGTTCGATGTCGAGTTCGGACTTCCCGTCGGCCCAGATCTCGAACAGCGGGCGGCGCGTCTCGCCGTACTGCGCGATCGTCTCGGGCGTGAGATCGTCGAGATCGACCTGATACAGGGTGCCGACGCCGACGACGCTGGCGTACTCCTCGTCGTCGCTGTCGGTCCCCTCCTCGTACACCACGATCCGGGCCTGCGGGTCCGACGCGAGGAACGCTCGCTTCTCGCTGTCGGGGGTCGAAACGAGTCGGAGGAAGGCGTTCCGGGACTCCTCGTCGAATCCGTACGAGATCGGAATCGCGTACGGGGTCTCATCCTGCGCGAGAGACAACACCCCTGTCTCGTGTCGAGACAGGAGTGCGTCGACCGCGGCGTCCGACATCTCGACCTCGCTTCTCGTCGCCATACCGCATTTCACTGCGTACGCGGGTATAAAGGGCACGAGACCGGACGCGGTGGCGGTCGCGAACCGCTCGTTACGCGGTCGGCGAGGCGGCGATGTGCGACTCGGTGATCGGGGCGCCGCAGACGACACAACCCGTCTCGAGCAGCGTCGTCCGCATCGCCTCGTCCACCTCGATCGACCGGCGACACTCCGGGCAGACGAAGGTGTGTGTCTGTGGACTCGTCATGACTGCAAGTACGACACTACACCACATGAAAGCTGCTTCGCATTCCGAACCTACAGGAATCCGGTCGCCCGGCCCGGCGGGTCAGTCGAGTATCGTCGAGAGAAGCTTCCGTTGGGCCGCCGCGATGTGTTCCGAGAACGTCGAGCGGTCGATGTCGAGCGACGCGGCGACTTCGCCGGCGTTGGCGCCTTTCGGATGGTCGAAGTAGCCGGCGTCGTGGGCCGCGGTCAGCACCTCGCGCTGGCGCTCGGTCAGCTCGCTCCGGTCGACGGTGACCAGGTCCGACTCCTCGGGCGTCGACGACGACTGGAGCAGCCGCAACACCTGCATATCGGCACAACACTCTCGGAACTCGTCGAGGACGGAGCGGAGCGTCGGCAGGTCGGTCGCGTGGAAGGTGACGAGGAGGCGTCCGTCTCGGATCGTGGTCTCCGAGACGGGGACGCCGTGTCGGTCGAGTATCGCGAACGGCGACTCCTCGACGCACGGCGCCTCGAACCGATACGCGGCCTTGGCGCCGTAGTCGAACACGACCTCGACCTCGTCGAGGGCCGGGAGGTCCGCGTCGGCGATGAACTCGAGGACGACCGTCTCCGAGTCGCCGTTCGACGCGCACCGCGCGACGCTGTATATCGGCGTCGTCCCGTCGATCACCCCGTCGAACGGAGACGGCGCTGCCGCCGACAGCGACACCTCCGCTCTGATCCCTGGTCCCATCTGCGTGCGTTGGTTGCCGCCGCCGGGCAAAACGTTGACGCCGTGGGCTCAGCGTGGCCGAAGGCGACGCCGGTCTCCCACCGGGTCGCCGAACGGTTCCTTATAAAACACCCCACATATACAGGGCCGACGTTTGGGGGGCCCGCGCCCATACCTACATCCATGAAGCGAAAGGCGCCGCAATCGACCGGCCCCACGACCGTGACGGATGGCGACGAGACGCTCGACAACACGTTCGACGCGCTTGCCGACCCCGACTGTCGGGCGATCCTCAGCGCCGCCGAGACCGCCATGACGACGAGCGAACTGGCCGACGCGTGCGATCTCGCGCTCTCGACCGCCTACCGCAAAGTCGAACAGCTGAGCGAGACGCCCCTGCTGGTCGAAGGCGTCAGGTTCGACCCCGACGGCGACCACGCGGCCGAATACACGCGCGGCGCGACCGACGCCACCGTCGAACTCGGCGACGCCGGCGTCACGCTCACTGTCGACGGTTCGGCGACCGACCCGCTGTCGGCCGCGTTCGACACGGCCGGCGTCTCGGCCGACTAACCGCCCGGCTCACGATCCGTTCGGCTTCCCCCGCAAGATTTCTCGCGTGATAATCAGGCGATCAGGCTTATTACCCGGACCGGGAACCGATAGCACATGGCCGAGTTGCCGGACCCCGATACCCTCCTCGATCTTGTCGACAACAAGGTCGCAGTCCTCGACGGAGACGGGATGTTCCGGCACCTCAACGCGACCATCACGGACACGTTGGGATTCCGTCCGGACGAGCTCGTCGGCACCGACGCCTTCGCCCTCGTCCACCCGGACGACGCAGAGCGGCTGCGAGCGGATTTCACCCGGATCATCGCCGGAGGACGACCGCCGGACGCTCCGGTTGAGTACCGGTATCAGACCGCCAGCGGCGACTGGGTGTGGCTCCGGACGCGGGTACACCTCCCCGACGAGACGGGTATCGACGGCTACGTCTTGATCTCGCGAGACATCACGGCCGAGGTCGAGTCTCAGCGTCGGCTGGAGACCATCGCGTCGGCCTCGTCCGACGTGTTCTGGATGTTCTCCGACGACTGGGAGACGCTCCTGTTTATCAACGACGCCGTCGCCGACGTCTTCGGTATCGACCCGGACGAACTCAAAGCGCAGCCGTGCCTGTTCCTCGACGCCGTTCACCCCGACGACCTCCCGTACGTCGAGCGGGCGATGAAGCGGCTCTCGGACGGCGAAGGGGCGCAGATCGACTACCGGCTCGGCTCCGCCGACGGGGTGACGAAGTGGGTCCGCGTCTCCGGCGAACCGGTCGACGAGAACGGCGAGGTCACGGCGGTCACGGGGTTCGCTCGCGACGTCACCGACGAGTACCGCCGCGAGCGGCAACTCGCGGTGATGGACAACCTCCTCCGGCACACGATCCGCAACGACATGAACATCGTCGACGGCACCGCCGAGCAGATCGCGAACCGCGTCGCCGACGCGGAGGCGCTCGATCCGGAGGCGTCCGACGACGAAGCGTTCGACTCGGAGGCGCTCGACCCGGCTTCGCTCGCCGAACTCGGCGGAGACCTCCGCGACCACGCCGAGACGATCCGCCGCGTCGCCTCCGACCTGCTGACGACCGCCGAGAAGCAGCGCGGCGTGATCGATCTGTTGCGGCAGCGCGGGTCGCCTCGCGCCGTCGAGATCGCCCCCGTGGTCGAGGACGCGCTCGGGATGGTCGTCGACGACTGCGCGAGGCCGATCCGCGTCTCCTACCGCGAGCCCGACGCCGACGAGGCGACGACGCCCGACGAGCGCGACGCGTCGCGCTACGAGAGCTGGATCGCGGGTGACGGAACGGCCGCCGACGCGGCGGCGAACGGCGACTCGTCGCGGCCACAGGTGTCGGTGTCGTATCCGCCGAACGCGCGAGCGTTCACGCACCCGGAACTCGACTACGCCATCGCCGAACTCGTCGAGAACGCCCTCGAACACGCGGAGTCGACGCCGCAGATCCGGATCGAGGTGTCCGCGACGACCGACACGATCGAGGTGTCGATCCGCGACAACTGCCCGCCCATCCCGGTCGAAGAGCGGTACGTCATCACCGACCGCTGGGAGATGGACGACCTCCGACACACCGGCGGCATGGGCCTGTGGCTCGTCTACTGGGTCGCGAACCGCTCGGGGGGCGACCTCACCTTCGACACGCACGCCGACGGGAACGTCGTGACGCTCTCCGTCCCGAGCGCGAACGCCGACGGGACCGAGGAGCACCAGCGGCACGCGAGCGCCTCGAACCGCCCCCGGACCGTCACCGTCGGGGAGCCGAACACCCGGATACGGACCGACGGGTCCTCGCTCTCGGACCCCGAACCGACGGACGAACGCGACTGACGGCGTCGCCCGTCTGGGATCCCCCGCCGGCGTCCACGGGCGAACCGGCGACGGCGGTCGCCGGCGAACTCGGCGCCACGCCCCCTACATTCCTCCGGTAGTTACTCCGCAACTTCGAGCCCAGATCCCCCCGGTCACCTTCCTGATCGGCAAGTCAATCCGTGGCAACGCGAACGATCGTTCATTAGTGTTCAGGGTATGAGAACGGTCCCGCGGATCTTAAGCCGTCGGTGTGAATACTCACGTACCGATGGGAACGCTCAATGAGATGTTCGACCCGGAGCGGGTCGCCGTCGTCGGCGCGACCGCCCGAGAGGGAGCCGTCGGACGCGCCGTCACGTCGAATTTGCTCGACGACTTCGACGGCGAAACGGTTCCCGTCAACCCGAACTACGACGAGGTGCTGGGGACGCCCTGCGTCGACGAGGTGGCCGAGGCGGCTGCCGACGTCGCCGTGGTCGTCGTGCCGCCGTCGATCGTGTTAGACGCGATCGAGGCGTGCGGCGAGGCGGGCGTCGAGAACGTCGTCGTGATCACTGCCGGGTTCGGCGAGACGGGAGAGGACGGGGCCGCGAGGGAACGACGCCTCGCGGAGCTAGCCGACGAGTACGACCTGAACGTCGTCGGCCCCAACAGCCTCGGGATCATGTCGACGCCCTCGGGCATGAACGCGACGTTCGGTCCGGAGAACGCGCTCCCCGGCGGGCTCTCCTTTATGAGCCAGTCGGGCGCGTTCGTCACCGCGGTCCTCGACTGGGCCAACGACAACGGGATCGGCTTCAAAGACGTCGTCTCGCTCGGGAACAAGGCGGTCTTAGACGAGACCGACTTCGTCGACCACTGGGGATCGGACGAGGAGACCGACGTGATCATCGGCTACCTGGAGGGGATCGAGGACGGCCGGGGGTTCATCGAGGCCGCCCGTGAGACGACCCAAGACACGCCGATCGTCGCCGTGAAGTCCGGTCGGACCAGCGCCGGGGCGCAGGCCGCCTCCTCGCACACCGGCACCCTCGCCGGCTCCGACAAGGCGTACGAGGCCGGCCTCGATCAGGCCGGCGTCATCCGCGCCGAGTCGGTCGACGAGCTGTTCGACTCCGCGGGCATCCTCGGGAGTCAGCCGCTCCCCGACACGGACAGCGTCGCTATCGTCACCAACGCCGGCGGTCCCGGCGTGATGGCGACCGACGCGGTCGGGGACGCGTCGCTCGACATGGCGTCGTTCACGAGCGAGACGAGCGACGCGCTCCGCGAGTCGATGCCCGACGAGGCGAACATCCACAACCCGGTCGACGTGATCGGCGACGCCGACGTGGAGCGGTTCCGCGAGGCGCTTGAGATCACCGTCGCCGACGACAACGTCGGGGCCGCCCTCGTGCTGGCCGCGCCGACGGCGACGATCGACTTCGCCGACCTCGCGGACGCCATCGAGGCGGTCAGCGAGGAGATGGACGCGCCCGTCGCGGCCTGCCTGATGGGCGGCGACCGGACCCGCGAGCCGAAACAGCAGCTGCAGGCGCAGGGGATCCCCTGTTACTTCGACCCCGCCCGCGGCATCGAGAGCCTCGCGACGCTCGCGCAGTACCGCGACATCAGGGAGCGCGAGTACGCCGAGCCGATGTCGTTCGACGTCGACCGCGAGCGCGCTCGCGAGATTCTCAACACCGTACGCGACCGCGACGACAACCGCCTCGGCGTCGAGGCGATGGAACTGCTCGACGCGTACGGGATCTCGACGCCGGCCGGCGAGATCGTCGACACGCCCGAACGCGCCGCCGAGGTCGCCGCCGACATCGACGGCGACGTGGTGATGAAGATCGTCTCGCCGGATATCCTCCACAAGTCCGACATCGGCGGCGTCGCCGTCGGCGTCGGCGACGACGACGTGGCGGACACCTACGAGGACCTGATCACTCGGGCCCGAAACTACCAGCCCGACGCGACCGTGCTCGGCGTGCAGGTACAGGAGATGGTCGACCTCGACGACGGCGTCGAGACGATCGTCGGCATGAACCGCGACCCGCAGTTCGGCCCGCTGCTGATGTTCGGGCTCGGCGGCATCTTCGTGGAGGTGATGGAAGATACTACTTTCCGCGTCGCGCCCGTCTCGGAACCCGAGGCTCGCGAGATGACCGAAGAGATCCAGTCTGCGCCCCTGCTGCGCGGCGCCCGCGGCCGCGACCCGGTCGACGTCGACGCCGTCGTCGAGACGATCGGCCGCCTCTCGCAGTTAGTCACCGACTTCCCGGCCATCCTCGAACTCGACATCAACCCCCTCGTCGCACTGCCCGACGCCGACGGCGACACGAACGCCGCCGCCGTCGACGTGAGACTTACTGTTGACCCGGAGGAACTCGACCCATGACAGACACACCCACGACACTCGTCACCGCGACCGGAGACAGCGCCGGAAAGACCGCGATCACCGTCGCCCTCGCGCGGCTCGCCGCCGAACGCGACCGCAGCGTCGGCTACATGAAGCCGAAGGGGACGCGGCTCCAGTCGAACGTCGGGAAGACGCTCGACCAGGACCCGATGCTCGCCCGCGAGGTGCTCGGCTTAGACGCCGAGATGCACCAGATGGAGCCGGTCGTGTACTCGCCGACCTTCGTCGAGGGCGCGATCCGCGGCACCCAAGACGTCGACGCGCTCCACGCCCGCGTCCGCGAGGAGTTCGACGACCTCGCCGCCGACCACGACCAGATGTTCGTCGAGGGCGGCGGTCGCTGGACCACCGGCGGCGTCGTCGACCTCACCGACGTCGACGTTGCCGAACTGCTCGACGCGCGGGTCGTCCTCGTCGCCGGGTACGAGTCGCCGAACGACCTCGACGAGGTGATGGCGGCCGCAGACGCCTTCGGCGACCGGTTCGCCGGCGTCGTGTTCAACAAGGTCTCCGACGACGCGTTCGAGTCGCTCGATCAGGACGGGATCCCGTTCCTCGAGTCGCGGGGAATCACCGTCTTCGGCGCCATCCCGTCGGAAAAAGAGCTGGCCGGGGTCACCGTCGGGGAACTCGCCGACGAGCTCGGCGCCGAACTCCTCACCGACGCCCCGACCGACGGCTTCGTCGAGCGCTTCCTCGTCGGGGCGATGGGCGGCGACGAGGCGCTGCGCTACTTCCGGCGCGCCCGCGACGCGGCCGTCATCACCGGCGGCGACCGCGCCGACGTCCAGACCGCGGCGCTTGAGGCGTCAGGCGTCGCCTGTCTCGTCCTCACCGGCGGGCATCGCCCCTCCGGCGCCGTCCTCGGAAAGGCGGCCGAGGCCGGGACGCCGGTTCTCGCGGTCAACACCGACACGGTCACGACCATCGACCGCGCCGAGGGCGTCGTCCGCGGCGGGCGAACCCGCGACGCGCGCACCGTGGACGTGATGGGCGAACTCCTCGAAGCCAACGTCGACGTCGACGCGCTGGTCTGAGCGACGCGCCCACCCCGCCGACCCGCCTTCCGTCCCCCGCCGCGGGCGAACGTCTGACATACTGTTTTCAGGGAGGACGACGTAGGCCGCATATGACCAGTCTCTCGGAGGCGTACGGTGGGCGGGGGCGCTCCGAGGTCGACCCGCGTCGATTGTACTTGGGCGTGGGATCGTTCGTCGCCGGCACACTCCTGCTTGTCGCCGGAATCGTCGTGGCCGCGGAGGTCGTTCTCCCGAGCGGCTACACCTCCGGCGAGGCGCGACAGCTCGGCGGCGTGCTCGGCGGCGTGGGCGTCCCTCTCGTGTTGCTCGGCGTAATGACCGTCCTGCCGGCGGACCGTAACACCCGCGTCGCCGCCGTCGTCGGGGCGGCCGTGATGTGTCTCGGCGTCGCCCTGTTCGCGCACGCGTACCCCACGCAGTGGGTCGGCGGGCCGCGACCGGACCTCAGGGACCTGACGCTGCCGACCGCGGGCCTGTACTTCGTCGGCGCGGCGACGACGCTGTGGAGCGTGTTCGTCGGCGTCGCCAACTTCAAGACCCGGAACAACCCCGGCGGCACCGTCACGATGCAGGTGACGCACAAAGGCGAGACGAAGGTGATCGAAGTCGACCGCGCCGAACTCAACCGAGCCGGCGGCGTCGGCCTCCTCGGCGGCACGCCCGACGGTAACGTCGAGACCCAGACGAACCGACAGGACTCGGCGGCGTCGACGCCGTCGTCCAGTTCGTCGAACGGGTCGGCTCCTTCGGGGTCGCAGTCGAGCGACGGCGCGGGGGCGACGAGACCGACCCCGGCCGGCGTGAGCGACGGCGGTTCGACCACGACCGACATCCGGTCCCCGCTCGACGCCGACGACGGGTCGGCCGGGTCCGACGCTCCCGCCGGACCGGACGGCCCGGTCACCCCCGGCGTCTCGGCCGCCGCGCGCGACGGCCCCGGCGACACGTACTGCGGGAACTGCGCTCAGTTCGACTACGTGCGCACGGAACAGGGGATGCAGCCGTACTGCGGTCACCACGACGAACTGATGGACGACATGGACGCGTGCGACGAGTGGACGCCGCGGTGAGTCGCTCCCGACGCTGAGCCGCCTCCTTTTTCGACGATTAGTTCGGGTCCGCCGCCGGAAGCTGTGACTCCGCAACCGCGAACACGAGCGTGCTCAACACCGCCGTGAGCGTCCCGGCCGCAAGCGCCATCGCGAGGTCGGAGAGCCCGAGCGACGTGACGCCCGGCGCCGCCGGGAGGAAGAACCCGGAGACCGCGTACAACACGACCGCGATCGAGAGCACGTAGAAGGGCGCGTTGAGGTACCGCCACTGGAAGCGGCCGGCGAGGTACTCGTCGGTGATCTGTCCGAGACTGGAGGTGACGCCGGCGACCGCGATCCACTGTACGAACCCGTGGACGAACGCCGCGAAGGCGACGCCGGCGGTGACAGCGCCCGCCTGGACGGCCCTGACCGACTCGACCGTCTCCACCCCCTGGACCCCTCCGACGACGACGAGCGCCAGCGCGACGACGTAGGTGACGAGCGTCACCCGGCCGGTGTAGAGCACGTTGCGAACGGACGCGGCCGCGCCGTCGACCGTGTCTTCGAGGCCGAGGCCGCGGAACAGCGAGTAGAGGCCGACGATACCGGAGAGCACGCCGAGGACGGCGGCGCCCGCAACGTCGAACAGGTTCGCGACGACGACCAGCGGGTAGATGAGGAGGAGGACGCCGAGCGGCACGAGGATCGTCCCCCGCGTCTCCGGGTCCCCGAGAACCTGCTTGATGGTGTAGTAGAGCGATTCGAGGTCCTGTGCCTGCCGGACGACCACCCGGCGCATCCCGTCGATGGGCATCCGCGAGCGGATCACCGGGAGGACCGACTCGTCTTGTGCGCCGTCCGTGATCACGACCGCGGAGACCTCCTCGCCGGTCGAGAGTTCCGCGAGCACCCGGTCGACCTCCTGTCCCACCGCGCGGTTCGCCTTCACGTCGGAGCCGTCGACCCCGGTCACCGCCGCGACCTCGACGGCCTCGCCGCTCGCGGCCAGTTCGTCGTGGACGTTGACGCCCTGAAATAAGACGTTCACGTCCGAGTCCTCCGGGTCGGCCGTCGCGAGCGCGACCGCGGCCTCGGTGACGTCGTCGGCGCCGATGACGGGGGTGGGGATCCCCGTCTTCCGACCGAGGTCGTCATCGAGGTCGACACAGAGGACGAGCAGCATCGTCCGGGGCTACGCGAGGGGTCGGCATATGTTTTCGGCTCGGTGTCTGCCCCAGAACTCGTCGACCGCGCCGGCGCTGGCGTCGCGGCCGCGCCGACGGAATCTCATCGCCGGCAATCCGGCCGGCCTCACGCCTGCTCGTGTTCGATCCCGTTCATCATGGCGCGGACGTTCTCTCCGTCGCCGAACACCGCCGGGTACGCGGCCAGCGGGAGGACGAAGTCGCTGCCGGCTTCGACCGTCTCCCCGACGTGGAACTCGAGTTCGACGGCCACGCCGGTCCCTTCGATCTCCGCGTCGGCCGTGTACACGACGACCTCGGCGTCGGCGCCGAGCACCTCCGTGGAGTACTCGGACCCGCGTTCGAGGTCGCTGACGTCCTCGTAGCGGTCGGCGATCAGCTCGGCGCGCTCGTCGGCGTCGAGGTCGGCGATCGGGTTGAACGCCTCGCCGAGCACCTCGACCTGCGGCGTCGCCACCGCGGCGAAGACGGCCGCCTGATAGCGCTCGTCGAACAGTTCGACGGCCTTGTCGTACTCCGCGACGGTGTTCGTCACCTCGACCGTGCGCGTCGAGCCGGCCACCTCGAACTCCCGGCTGACGGTCTGGTCCGTGACCTCGTTGAGGTCGTACGCCGTCTCGGAGAGGGTCTCGTCCGCGACGGTCGCCGTCCCCGCGCTGAACGTGGCGGGCTCGTCGCCCGTGGCGACGTCGAGCGCGGTACAGCCGGCGAGGCTGCTCGCCCCGACCGCACCGACCGCCGCGAGCGCCTGCCGGCGGGTCGTCGCGCGTTGTCCGGAACGGTTCTCGGCCGCGGATTCGTCAGGCTGTTCGGTCGTCATGGCCGTCCGGTCCGAACGGCCGCGGTACATACTTTGTGTTCGCGCCGCGGTCCGCGGCCGGCTCGAACTCGGGGGCGTCACGCGCCGTGGCTACCCGTCTCACGGGCGGATCCGCTTCGGACGCTTTTTGAGGCCGCGGCCGATATAGAGAGGTAGATGATCTCCAAGGGCTGTGAACAGTGCGCTAAAGGCGGCAAGATGGTGCTTTTCGTCTACGGCTACTGCGATCAGCGAGATTGCTTCTACTGCCCCCTCGGAGAGAACCGGAAGAACGTCACCGACGTGTACGCGAACGAGCGGAAAGTCGAGTCCGACGAGGACGTGATCGCGGAGGCCAAGCGCATGAGCGCGCTCGGCACCTCCATCACCGGCGGCGAACCGCAGGAGGCGATGGCGAAGACGTGCCGCTACCTCGAACTGCTCAAAGACGAGTTCGGCGAGGACCACCACACCCACCTGTACACGGGTATCACGGGCGGCCGCGAGAACATGCGCCGCCTCTCGGAGGCCGGCCTCGACGAGATCCGCTTCCACCCGCCGCTGGAGATGTGGGGCGACATGCACGGAACCGAGTGGGAGGAAATCCTCCACATCGCCCGCGAAGAGGGGCTCACGCCCGCCTTCGAGATCCCCGGCATCCGCGCCGAGCCGGAGTTCCTCGAGTTCTTAGACGAGGGCGCCGCGGAGTTCTGTAACATCAACGAGTTCGAGATGTCCGACGGGAACTACCGACGGATGCAAGAGGAGGGGTTCGAACTCCAGGAGGGACACATGTCGGCCGTCGAGGGGTCGAAAGACGACGCCATCGTCTCCGAGATGGCGAGCCACGAGAAGGTGTACTTCTGTACCTCCGTGTTCAAGGACGCCGCCCAACACCGGAACCGGCTCAAGCGGATGGCCAAGAACATCCGACGCGAGTTCGACGAGGTGACAGACGACGGAACCTTAGTCTACGGGAAGGCCTTCGCCGACCCCGAGCGCTTCGAGGCGCTCGGCGTCCCCGACGAGTTCTACGCCGTCAAATCGAACCACGTCGAGGTGGCGTGGTGGCTCCTCGAAGAGATGGTCGAGGACGGCGACCTGACTGACGGCGAAATCGTCGAGCAGTACCCGACGGTGAACGGCACCGTCGTCGAGCGGACGCCGGTCGCGTAACTCGGACGCGTTCTCCTCGCCTCCGTGCCGGTCAGCGGCGACTCCTCGTGTTCGTGCATTGAGTTCACATACCACACTTATGGGTTAGCGGCGCGTATCCCCCGCACATGGACTCTGAAGAGCCCGTATTCATCGACGTGAGCATCGGCCAGTCCGTCTACGACGAGAACGGCGACCCGCTCGGGACGGTTCGCGGGGTCGACGACGACGGTTTCTACGTCTCGTCGCCGTCCGGGTCGGAGTCGCTGACGCTTACCGACGCCCGCGACGTGTTCGGCACCGCCTACGTGATGTGGCGCTGCTGGCAGTGCGGCGAGATGGGCGAAATCGGCTCTGCGCTCCCCGAGAACTGCCCGAGCTGCGACGCGCCTCGCGAGGAACTGTACTACTGGGCGGAGGACTGAGGCGCGCGCCGAGCGCATCGTTCATTTATAACCCGTCCTCTTCCTCGCGTTCCGTCGGCTCGTCGTTCACCTTCTCGCGGAGCCGTTCGACCTCGGCTTCCAACTCCGCGATGCGGTCGGCGTCCGTCCCTTCGCCGTCCGAACGCAGTGTGAACAGCAGGACCGCTCCCGCGATGACGACGAGGGGAACGCCGAAGAGGAGGACGGCGATGAGCAGGACGATCACGAGTTCGGGGCCGGCGGGGATGCCGCCGAACGCGGGGACCACGGACACCATGCGCTACCCACTCGGCGGTGCGGCAAAAACGCTCGGGGCGAGACCGCTTCGCGGCCCTCGCCGGCTACCCGGCGTCGACGAAGTCGCCGAGGTTCGCCTGCAACCCCGCCGCGAGCGTCGATTTCCGCCGGAGGCGACCCAAACCGATCGGGAGGTGACCGGCGACGCCGCGGACCGCTTCTCCGAAGGTCTCGGCGGTTCCGAACTCGCCTTCGAAGGCGTTTCGGACCGCCTCGCGGACCTGCCAGACGCCGACCGGCCCCCAGTAGTCGTCCGAGACGTGACGCACCACGAGCGCCTTCGCCTGCCGGCCGCGGTCGTGTAGGTGTTCCAACACGCCGAGGCGACTCGCGTAGTAGGCGCCCGCGGTCTCCTCGACGTAGCCGGTGCGCCCCTCTCGCCCCTCGCCGGCGGCCGAGAGCGAGACGCCCGCCTGGGGGTCGGGGTTCCATATCGAGCCGGGTGCCTTCATCTCGACGAGTTCGTACTCCCACCGGCCCGGCACCAGTATCACCCAGAAGGCGTTCCCGAGGTACTCGTTGCGGTGGACCTCGATTCGGTCGACGGTCGGGGCGTCGCGGATCGAGCCGCGGAGGTACTGCCCGACCGTGTCGTCGACGGCCGTGATCGACCAGCGCGTGGGGACGAGTCGGCGGTCTTCTCCGCGACCGAGCGCGCCCGCAGAGAGGATCGTGTTGATGTCGTACACGTCGAACCCGCGCCGGTAGAGGTACGTCATCGCTCCCTCGGCTCGCCAGTCGTCGTCCTCCAGCGTCTTTTTCACCGGCCGCGGGACGTGCGGGTTCTCTCCCAGGTCGGCGGTCCGGGCCGCCGCGCGGGGGCCGGTCGGCGTCTTGATGTCTTCTGTTCCCACCTCGAAGTCGAGGTCCGGCGACCCGTCGAGGCCGATCTCGACGTCGACCGGCCGGTCGGCGATCGCGACTTCGCGCTGCACCCCGAGCCACCCGTCCCACGCGTCGTGGACGCTCTCGGCCGGGCCGCCCCCGGTGACGGTGACGTTCCCGGTCGCTCCGGCGTCCGCCACGTCGACTCCGCGGGTCGAGTTGAGCAGGCTCGTCCGCCGGTCGAACACGTCACCGATGGAGACGCCCTCGTCGTACCAGCCGGCAGAGGTCTCGAAGCTCGCGGCGCGCTCCTCCCGGCCGACCGGCGAGAGCAGTCCGGTCGAGACGGTCGGGTAGTTCGCGCGGCCGACGAAGATGGAGGGCGCGACGCTGCCGACGACGGCGTCGTCGGACACGTGCTCCTCGAAGCGTCGCTCGAAGGAGTCGAGGTGATCGAGGATCGCGTAGTCTTTCTCGTTCGCGAGGCGTCGGCGCTCGGCGCGCTCGTTCGCCTCGAACTCGATGAACTCGTCGAGCCGCATTCGAAACGGGGTTGGGTCCGTGCCGGCTTGAACTTGCTGGCGGCGAGGAGCCGCCGGCCGTCCGCGGTTACGTGTGGATCCCCATCGCCTCGATCTGCTCTTGGTACCGGTTGCGGATGGTGACCTCCGTGACCTGCGCCACGTCGGCGACCTCTCGTTGGGTCTTCTTCTCGTTACAGAGCAGCGAGGCGGCGTAGATCGCCGCCGCGGCGTAACCGGTCGGAGACTTCCCGGAGAGCAGCCCCTGTTCGGCCGTGGTCTCGATGATCTCGTTGGCCTTCGACTGGACCTCCTCGCTCAGTTCGAGCTCCGAGGAGAAGCGCGGGACGTACTTCTTCGGGTCGACCGGCCGCATCTCTAATCCGAGTTCCTGTGAGATGTAGCGGTACGTGCGACCGATCTCTTTGCGCTCGACCCGCGACACGTCGGATATCTCTTCGAGCGACCGGGGAATTCCCTCCTTCCGGCAGGCGGCGTAGAGGGCGGCGGTGGAGACGCCCTCGATAGAGCGCCCGCGAATCAGGTCCTCGTTGAGCGCGCGTCGGTAGATGACCGACGCGACTTCGCGTACCGACCGGGGGACGCCGAGCGCGCTGGCCATCCGATCGACTTCGGAGAGCGCGAACTGGAGGTTGCGCTCGCCGGCGTCTTTCGTCCGGATGCGCTCTTGCCACTTCCGCAGTCGGTGCATCTGCGACCGCTTTTTCGACGAGATGGAACGGCCGTAGGCGTCTTTGTCCTTCCAGTCGATGGTCGTCGTCAGCCCCTTGTCGTGCATCGTCTTCGTCGTCGGGGCGCCGACGCGGGACTTCGACTGGCGCTCCGAGTGGTTGAACGCCCGCCACTCCGGGCCGGGATCGATCTGTTCCTCCTCGACGATGAGTCCGGTCTCCTCGTGTATCAGTTCCCCGTCGGCCGTCCGGGTGAGCTCTTCTGGGTCGAACTCCTCGGGGTCTAATTCGTCGGCGTCGACCCCCTCGGCGTCGGTCTCGGTTTCGTCGGCATCCTCGTCGCGCACACGCTGCCGGTCGTGATCCCGTTGCCGGGTTGGCCGTGTCATCGCATTTATATGCTAATCGAATGTGTCAACTTAAAAGTTCGTGAACGTGGGACAGTATCACACGCGGTCGCCCCGCGTCCTCACCCCGCCAGCCGAACGGTGTGGTCACCGCGCTCGCCACACGGGACGGACAGCCCTTTGTCCCGCGAGCGCGGACTCCGACCGAATGCCGACGATCGACTGCGATCCGGCGACTGCGCGGGCCCGTTTGACGGACGCAGGCGTCCGCATCGACGACGGGAACACCGCCCACGAGCGGTGGCGCGCGGAGCGAGACGGCGCCGTCGCCGTCGCGTACGACGACAAGGTCGTCGTGCAGGGGAGCGACCCCACTCGGCTGACGGCCCTCCTGGCCGACGGCGGCGGCCGCGCGCACGTCTACTTCGACGGCGCGTCGCGCGGCAACCCCGGCCCGGCCGCGGTCGGGTGGTGTCTGGTCACCGCGGACGGGATCGTCGCCGAGGGCGGCGAGCGAATCGGCCGCGCCACCAACAACCAGGCCGAGTACGCCGCGCTGATACGCGCGCTGGAGGCCGCCGACGAGTACGGTTTCGAGGAAGCCGACGTCCGGGGCGACTCCCAACTGATCGTCAAACAGGTGCGCGGCGAGTGGGACGCCAACGACCCGGAACTCCGCGAGCGACGGGTCCGGGTCCGCGAACTCCTCGACCGGTTCGACCGGTGGTCGCTCGGCCACGTTCCGCGAGAGATAAACGAACGCGCCGACGATCTAGCGAACGAGGCACTCGATGACGCGAACTAACGACGACGAACCGCCGGAGTGGGCGAAAGAGCGTGCACGCGACGTGATGGCCGCGGAGACGGCGACCGAGGAACCGGCCGACCGGGACGAGTCGACCGACGAGCGGGTTCCAGACGTTCCCGCCGACATCGTCGACGAGGCGGAACGACTGACGCGGCTCGCCCGGCAGACCGACGACGACGCGGCCGCCGCGTTCTACCGCGAGCGCCGCGACGAACTCGTCGAAGCCCACGAGTACGTCCCGCGGCTCCGCGAGGAGGACGACACGCTCGTGTTGTACCCCGCCGAGTGGATGGACGACGGGACGGTCCAACTCGACCGGATCGAGACGACCGACCGGGCCGTCGAGGTGTCGCTGTCCGGTCCCGGCGACGCGGACCGCTACGAGGCGATCGCCGCGTACAACGAGGCGGTCGCGGACGCGGTCGCGGAGGCCCGCGACGCGGTCCACGCCGACACCGCGGAGAGCTTCGCGGCGTTCATGAGCAACCACTACGTGCGCGCGGTCGACGACGCGACGCCCGACATGCGCGAGGAGTTTCGCACGGAGTACCTCCCCCGAAACGGGTGGCCGAGCGACGAACAACTCGCCGTCCTCGACGAGTCGCTTTCGGTGATCGAGTCGGTCGCGGCCGACGTGGACGGTCCGGCTCCCTCGGAGGCGTCGGACCGACCGAGCGGCCGCTAAGTGAGCGAAAGCGCGGTTTTCACCGCGCGCGTGTGCCAAAATGGTGCGGTTGCCGCACGGGACGCCGATACGGTGTCGTTACTCAGAGAGTAGGGCGCGTACTTCGTCCGCTCTCGTCTCGTCGGTGACGAACCGGTCGAGGACCCACTCTAACTGCTCCAGTACCGCGTCGCTGCCCGCCTCGGTGAGCTCGTACTGGTTGGTTCGCTTGTCGAGTTCGCTCTTCTCGACGAGCCCGTCTTCGACGAGGTCGTCGAGGTTCGGGTAGAGTCGGCCGTGGTTGACTTCCGAACCGTAGTACGACTCCAGCTCCCGTTTGATCGCGAGCCCGTACATGGCCTCTTCCGAGAGGATTGCGAGGATATTCTGCTGGAATGCGGTCAAGTCTGCCGCCGTTCGTGTCTGTGGGTCGTCAGTGACCGATTGTGCCTCTGACATGGTAATCTGAAGGGTACCCGAACTTATAACCTTTCTCAAGGTTCTCAACTATGTCGTTATTCAATCTGCAGCAACCGACAGAATTTGCCTTCTCTGGGCGCACTGCGGCCCCTCAGCGTCGAATTTTGGTTCCAGCCGAGATTAGCGATTCACGAACATATCCGATGATTTTCTGACGTATCCTCGGAATATCGGCGGTATCTGCCGGAATGGTTGATCCGGGCTGTCAGCCAACGTTGCCGGAACCGCGTCGGGTCTTCCCCGAAGGCGCACCAAATAATACCTGAAGAACCTCTAGATATTCTCCGAACGCTTGCCCTCCGACAGCGGCACGTGGACGGACGCAGCTGCCTCACTGCCGGCGAGCGACCGTCGGAAACCCGAAAGGATTTTGCGAGCGATGGACCGAGTAGCTCTCACATGGTGAACCTCTGGGAAGACCTCGAGACGGGTCCGAACGCGCCCGACGAAATCTACGCCGTCGTGGAGTGTCTCAAAGGCGAACGGAACAAGTACGAGTACGACAAGGACATTCCCGGCGTCGTCTTAGACCGAGTGTTACACTCCAACGTCCACTACCCGTACGACTACGGCTTTATCCCCCAGTCGTACTACGACGACGAGGATCCGTTCGACGTGATGGTGCTCGTCGAAGACCAGACGTTCCCCGGCTGCGTCATCGAGGCCCGCCCCGTCGCGCTGATGAAGATGGACGACGACGGCGAGCAGGACGACAAGGTGATCGCGGTGCCGACCGAGGACCCGCGCTTCGACCACATCGACGACCTCGAGGACATCCCCGATCAGATCCGCGACGAGATTGACGAGTTCTTCTCGACGTACAAGAACCTCGAAGCGGGCAAGGAAGTCGAAACGCTCGGCTGGGAGGACAAGCAGGCCGCGAAAGACGCCATCGAACACGCACAGGACCTGTACGACGAGGAGTTCCAGTAGTCGGCTCGAAGCGGAACTCGACACCTGTTTCGCCGCGTCGATAACCCTCGAACATGCGCGCCCGTCTCCGGGATGCGTTATGCCTATGGGTAATTTTTAGAGCGTGTGTCGCTTACGTACAGCCAGAGCCATGAGCGCACACACCGACCCGACCGTCGGCATCGACCACCCGACGGTCGTCCCGACCAACTTCAGCGCCGAGGCGGCCGACGCCGGTGACGGCCGCCCCGAGGACAGCAGCGCGGACGAGCAGAGCCGCTCGGCCCCCCGCGGTGCCGAGCAGTAGCCGACTCACGCGCGTTCGACGACCGAAGCGAGCGGGTCGGCCTCCGCGATGAACGACTCGAGTCGTTCGTCTACCCAGTCGACGACCATCTGGTCTGTCGATTCGAGCACGCACCGTGGGTTGTTCCGCCGGTCGTAGGCGGTCACGCAGGCGATGTCGTCGTACCGGAAGACGCCGTACCGTATCGGCTCCGGGGAGACGTACACCACCGCGTCGTCGTCCTGCAGGGCCCTGTCGGTCGCCGGGCCGAACGTCGATATCGACTCCTCGACGACGTCGCGGTCGATGACGAGCGTCACGGACGCCCCGTCGTCGAGCGCGCCCGCCGCGGCCTCGTTGAACTGCTGGATGACGATCGGCGACACCGCGCGGATCGTCGACCCCGCGCCCTCCCGGAGCAGTTCCGTGAGCCGGTCCACCGCGGCGAGCGGGTTTCTGTCGGTCGTGACGGTCAACTCTCCGGCGTCGACCGCCTCGGTCGGGAAGTCGGCGCCGACGCGTTCGAGGTCGGCGGCGAACCGGCCGCGCCGCTCCGCGAGTTCGACCTCGTCGAGTAAGGCCTCGTACGCGTCGTGGACCCGTTTTCCGGTCGGCGTCACGCGGTAGGCCCCGTCGCGTTTGACGACCCAGTCTCGCTCGCGAAAGCCGGAGAGAATGCGCTGCACCGTCGTTCGCGTCGCGTCGACCGCGGCCGTGAGCCCCGCCGGACGGCGCGGGTCCTCGCGGAGCGCCCGGAGCATGGCGACCCGGACGGGTGACCCGGCGAGATACTGTGCGCCGCCGTGTCCGTCCTCGTCGCTTCTCATTCAGTATCCGCGTATGAACACCACACGGTTAATAATATCGCGTGACGCCGTCGCCTGGCGTTTTCATCGTCGATTTTCTCACTCGCCCGCCGGCACCGACTCGCTCACCCCCGGTGCCGGAACGAGACGACGGTACCGATCGTGTCCTCCCCGTCGAGTCCCTCGGTGGTTACGGTCGGGGAGACGACCGCGTCGGCGCCGAGCGCCTCCTCTATCACCGCCGTGAGCGCTTCGGGGTCGGCGCCCTGTTGTAACACCGGTACGCGGACCTGCTGTCGGTTGACGGCGACGTCGCCGAGGTCGTAGTCGGTGTGTTCGAACGCGTCGCGGATCGCCGCTTGGATGTCGGTCATACCGTAGACTCCGTCGGCAGAGCAGAAAAAACGGGCGGCCGGTCGGTGGCCCCCACGATTTCGACTCCATACGCGCTGCCTGTAGTGAATCCTCTCGAAGCGACGATCTACACACCGATATTAATTTACTATTTATTAGTATTCAAATATCCTAAATTGGTTAGCGCAAAACGGGTTAGATGTTATTATCACGCGATTTCTTGTGTAATATGCACGAAAGTGTTGCAGACTACGTGGCAGAGCACCCGAAGATGGCCGGCGTCCTGTTCACCGCGCTCCTCCTGTTGACGCAGGCGGCGCCCGCGGCGGCGAACGCAGCAGTTGGAAACCCCGGCCCTTAATCAATACTTAATTGATCGGTCCAGTGTAGCTGATCGTTCATAAAAACAGGGAGCATTTCTAGGTCAAAAAATGCAGTTATGTCATCCCTAGGAATGTCCTCAGAGGTTATCTTGGATGGAACGTAATAATCTTCTTCGACTGTCTCTAGATTGAGCGCAGCGAGGGAGCCAACTCCGTGGTTTCTATTTGGGAATACCTCGGCAGACACTGTCCAACGGTTATCGGCCTGCCTTTGAAGATCGGCGACAACGGCGATGCCGCTCCTATTCTGGCATATCGTCGTCGCTCCGTCGCCGACGACGATGTACTGATGCCCGGTTATCAACTCCCGTTTCGCGACGTGAAGCGCGGTTCGGAGGTTGAACCCGCTGTTCATCAGCCGCGCGATGATGCGGCCGAGTTGGGTCGCCGGCGAGTTCGCCACGTCGGTGAGGGTGACGATGCCGCCGCGAGAGCCGCGGTGGACGAGCGCCTCGCCCTGCTGGTAGGACTGACAGGCGTTGAGGAGGAACGCGCTGACGCCGACCGCGAGGTCCTCGTTCGTTAAGTCGAGGTACTCGTCGGTACACTGCATCCCGCGGTCGTCGACGTGCCCGATGTAGTGGAGGAAGTCGACGTCCGAGGCGAGCGCCTCGCGCATCTCCTCGCGGGTGAGGTCGTGGCGCACGTCGATGTCGAACTGGACCATGTCGCGGAGGCCGTAGAGGTCGGCGACTTCCCCCTCCGCGCGCATCTGCTCGTCGTTGCAGACGACGAGGACGGAGATGCGCGACTGCTCGACCGCGCCCGCCTCCAGCCGGCGGTGGTACGCGTCGAGCGTGGCCTTGTTTGCGTCGAGCGGGACGCCGGCGCCGACCCACGCGTGCTCGACCGTGTCGACCGGCTCCGGCTGCACGAACTCGGTGTCGGCCGCCACGGCGCCGCGATCTCCCGACGCGTCGGCGCCGCGGGTCGGTGCGGCCGGCGGCTCTTCGGCGGCTCCCCGCACGAACTCGTTCGGCCCGAGCGCCGCCGCCTCGGTCCCCGGTCCGCGGAAGAATCCGAGGCCGTTGTCCGCGCCGGCCGTCGCGGGCGTGACCGTCTCGGGCGCGCGGACGATCGACAGCTCGCCGGCCACGAACGGGAGCAGTTCGACGTTCTCCGGCTCGGGGCGCACGTCCGTGGTCAGCGTCCACTGGGGGAGTTCCGGCTCGACGCGCTCGAAGGGGACCGCGAGGTACTCGCCCAGCCGCGTCGCGAGCGGGAGGTCGTACAGCCGCCCCCAGTCGAGGTCGAGCGCGGTGGTCTCGCGTTCGTGGAGGTCGACCGGGTAGAACCCCTCGGTGCGGGCGAGACAGTCGAAGTGAAACGCCTGCCGGAGCGCCTCGGCCGCCCGCCGCTCGAAGTCGGGTTCGAGCGCGTGCGTCCACCCGTTGCCCTCGATCCGCGGCGGGTCGCCGGGGACCACCTCGGCGGCGAAGTAGTACGCCAGCGAGACCACCGGGTAGAGGTAGCGGTACTCCGGCGGGACGACGATCCGCACCCCGGAGTCGGTCGGCTCGACCCGGTCGGGCACCCGGAGCGTCTCGCCCGGCTCGATCAGCGGCGGGTGCCCGCGGAGCGTCGGGAACGAGCGCTCCGGGCTCGTCGTCTGGAGCGCGGAGCCGAGCAGCGAGACGGCGTCCATCAGCGACTCGGGGTCCGTCGGCGTCTCGATCGTTCCCGCCGGAACCTGGTGGAGCGACCGGAACCCGAGCGTCACCTCGGCGGGCGCGTCGAGGTCGATCCGGGTCGTCCGGTCCGTCGTCGACACCGAGAAGGGCGAGCTGAACGAGAGGTACAGCTTCGTCGGGGCGGGGTCGATCCCGACGTGGTACTCGCCCGCCGGCAGCGCGTAGTCGTCGCCGCGAGTGAGCAGCGTCCCGTCGCCGGAGCGGGCCTCGACGACCGCGACCCGCGGGATCTCGATCCCCCCGGTCTCGACGGTCACGCTCGCGTCGACGGGGAAGTAGTGTGCCGTCTCGGGGGCCGCGGCCGGCTCGACCGGCCGGTCCGTGTACAGCTCGAACTGCGTGTTCTCGATGTGGTCCGTGACGGTGAGCCCGGCGGCGTCGGGGAGCGGGTCGATGTCGATGCTCATGAGGGGCGACCGCGGCCGGCCGGTGCTGCCGCGGACCGGCGGGCGACGCGGCCGTGATTGTGCGTACCAGTACCGATGCGGCGATAAACCTTGTGTCGGGGGATCGCCGCGGACCGAACGGATAAAGGGGCGCCCGGCCCACATTCGCGTAATGATCACGCTTGGAACGGCCCGCGCCTCGCCGGGCGAGACGGACACGGGCCGTCTCGAAGTCGGCGAGACGCGAGACGGGAGCCCCGTCCGACTGCCGGTGGCCGTCATCAACGGCGCCGAGGACGGCGAGACGCTGTATCTGCAGGCCGTCAGCGACGGCGACGAACTCAACGGGCTCGGCGTCGTCAACCGCGTCGTTCCCCGCCTCGATCCGGCGGAGCTTTCGGGCACCGTTCTCGTGGTCGGGGTCGTGAACTACTTCGCGTTTCAGGTCGCCGAACACCGGAACCCGGTCGACGACCGGAAGATGAATCGCGGCTACCCCGGCAACGAGGACGGCACGACGAGCGAGCGTATCGCCCACGCGACGTTTCAGGCCGCAAAGCGGGCGGACCTCATTCTCGACCTCCACCAGGGGTCGACGAGCCGGATGATAAACGAGACCCGCGTTCGGTGCGGGATCCGTCACCGACTGCACGGCGACTGTCTCGAACTGGCGAAGGTGTTCGGCTGCGGCCACGTGCTCGACATCAAGGGGCCGGACGGCCAGCTCGCCCGTGCCGGCCCGGAACACGGCATCCCGACCATCGACCCCGAACTCGGCGGCTGTGTCGGCTGGGACGAGGAGTCGATCCGCTACGGCGTCGACGGCGTGTTCAACGTCCTCCGACACTACGGCTTCCTCGACGGCGACGTCGACCTCGACCGCCAGGTCCGAGCGCGCGGCTTCGACCAGTACGGCGCGCCGGCCGGCGGGCTGGTGCAGTTCGAATGCGAACTCGGCGACCGCGTCTCGGCCGGCGACGTGCTCTACGAGGTGACCGACGTGTTCGGCGAGCTGAAGGGCCGAGTCACCGCCGACGACGAGGGGGTCTTCTGGCGCACGCGACGGCTCCCGCAGGTCGCCGCCGGCGAGTACGTCTGCTCCGTCGGCACCAACGTCGACCGGTACTGATGGCGGCCGCCCCCGGTCGCCCCCGTGCCCTCCGCTGTCCCGACTGCGGCGCGACCGTCAGCGACCGATGGCGATGCGCGTGCGGCGCCCCGCTGGAGTTCGCCGACCCACCGATCCCGGACGGCGACGCGCCGACCTTGGTGGCGGCCGACCCCGACGCGGCGGCCGTCAGCAACGCGAGGGACGCTCGAAACGGGCTCTGGGCGTTCGAGTCGCTCCTCGCCGTCGGCGACGACCCGGCGGACCGGGTGACGCTCGGCGAGGGACTGACACCGCTCGTCGACGCGGACGCGGGAGCGGCCGGCGACGCGGACGACTGGGACGCGGCTTTTAAATTAGAGTACGTGTTCCCCACCGGCTCTTTTAAAGACCGCGGGGCGACAACGACGCTCACGCGAGCCCGCGAGCTGGGCGTCGAGCGCGTCGTCGAGGACTCCTCCGGCAACGCCGGCGCCGCGATCGCGACGTACGCGGCCCGCGCGGGCATCGACGCCGCGGTGTACGTTCCCGCCGACGCCAAGGCGTCGAAACTCCGGGCGATCCGCCGAGCCGGCGCCGAGCCCGTCCGGGTCGACGGGTCGCGTGCGGACGTGACCGAGGCGTGCGTGGCCGCGCTCGGGGACGGCGACGACGCCGCGTGGTACGCCAGCCACGCCTGGAACCCGGCGTTCTTCGAGGGGACCGCCACGGTCGCCTACGAAATCGCGGCCCAGCGGGACTGGAACGCCCCCGACGCGGTCGTGACCCCCCTCGGCCACGGAACCCTGTTTCTCGGGGCGTACCGCGGCTTCCGCCGCCTGCAGCGCGCGGGGTGGATAGACGAGGTCCCGCGGCTGTACGGCGCGCAGGCGGCCGGCATCGCGCCGGTCGTCCGCGCGCTCCACGGCGCCGACGCCGCCGACCCAGAGGGACAACACAACGCGGCCGCAGACGGGATCCAGATCGCCGAGCCTGTCCGCATGGGAGAGATTCGCGACGCCATCGCCGACGCCGGCGGCGACGCGGTCGCTATCACGGAGGCGGCGACCGAGCGCGAACTGGACCGGCTCCACGCCGCGGGCTTTTATACCGAACCGACCTGCGCCGTCGCCCCGGCGGCGCTCCGGAGGCTCCGCGAACGGGGCGACGTTGCGCCCGGCGACGACGTCGTGGTCCCCCTGACCGGAAGCGGACTGAAGGGGTGACCGACGCGGCCGGGCGTCGGGGATACCGGTACCCCTTTCGGCACCACCGGTCTCCCGTTCGGCACCACCGGTCTCCCGTTCGGCACCACCGGTACCCCTTTTGAACACCGGCGCGTTCGGTCTCCCATGGATGTCCTCGTCTACGGTGCCGGCGCGCTCGGGAGCCTCGTCGGCGGGCTGTTGGCACGGACACACGAGGTCACGCTCGTCGGGCGCGACCCGCACATGCGACGGGCTCGGGCGGACGGGCTCCGGATCGACGGGGCAATCGACGCCCACGTCCACCCGCGAGCGCTCACCGACGGAACCCACCGCTCGGCGGACCTCGCGGTGGTCACGACGAAGGCGTACGACACCGACGCGGCCGCGGCGGCGCTCGCGACCGGCGAGTACGACGCGGTCTGCTCGCTCCAGAACGGCCTCACCGAGGAGCGACTGGTCGCGGCGCTCGACCCGACCGTCCTCGCGGGCACCGCGAGCTACGGCGCCCGGCTCGTCGAGCCGGGTCGGGTCACCTGTACCGGCGTCGGGGAGGTCGTTCTCGGAGCGCTGTCCGGGGGGCGCGACCCGGTCGCAGAGCGCGTCGGGGCCGCGTTCGACGAGGCCGGGATCGAGACGACCGTCGCCACGGACATGCCCCGGCGGCGGTACGAGAAACTCGCGGTCAACGCGGCCATCAACGGCCCGTCGGCGCTCGTCCGGCTCTCGAACGGCGACGCGCTCGCCGGGCCGGGCGGGGAGGCGGCCCGCGAGGCGGCCCGCGAGGTGGCGCGAGTCGCGCGAGCCGACGGGGTCGCGCTCGGCGAGGCGGCGGCCGTCGACGCCGTCGAGCGCGTCGCGGCCGACACCGCCGCCAACCGGTCGTCGATGTGCGAGGACGTGGCCGCGGGGCGGCGCACCGAGGTCGACGCGATCTACGGGGCCGCGCTCGACCGCGCCGACCAGTTCGGCGTGCCCGCGCCGACGTGCCGGACGATTGCGTCGCTGATCCGCGGGTGGGAGGTCGGAGCCGGTGTTCGTCCGGCGGCCGATGACGACGGGGCGGCGACTGAGTGAGCGTTACACCGGCGAGGGGGTACTCGCGAAAAACAGAGTTCGCCCGCCGAGGACGGGACGACTGGCTTCCCGCCGTGTCAACACCACTCCTCAAGGATGGTGGCGTCTGTCTCGTCGACCGAGACCCACGCGTTCTCCCGAGAGACATCTGCGATTACGAGTTCCGATCGCGACGATGAGGAGTCAATCGACGCCATGATGTCCGGCGAGTCGCCGGCGTCGAGCGTCGGATCCGTTGGCAGCGCCGTCCGACGGTGATCGGGGTCCGGGTCGTCCCATGGAGTGGAACTCCGTGACATGATTGTTAATTGTTCACAGTACGTATAAGCGTTCCGGACCACGTACGTCCGCAGTCGGCGAATCCGTGTTTTGAGGGGGATATCGGGGACGTGAGGCCCTGTCAAGTGTCGATCATCCGGTGATCGACGTATTCGACCGTTGATTCGACGAAAAATCAGTTTCGTTGTCATCCGTCGGTTCGAATCGCCACAGAAGCCGACGCACCCACCGGCTGACCCACGCGAGACGAGGCGCATTCGGCGAGCGCTCGTGGACCACCTTCGCAGTATACAAGAGGTGCCACGGAGTAAGGCGGTGTATGAACGTATCAGACGCCATGACGCCGCGTTCGGATCTCGTCGTCGTCGAGATCCCAGGGAGCCGGAGCGACGTACTGGAGTACATCCAAGAGTACGGCTTCTCCTCGGTGCCGGTCGTGAAAGACGTCGACGGCGACGAGGTGTACCGCGGTCTCGTCACCCGTGACGACCTCATCGAACAGCCGGACGAGGACCAACTCGCGCTGTTGATGCGGGAGGTGCCCACCGTGGGCGCAGAGGAGTCGATAGACGACGCCGCCGCCACCATCGTCGCCGAGGGCTCGCGTCGGCTCCCCGTGGTCGACGGCGACGAGCTCGTCGGCATCCTCACCGTCACCGACGTGGTGCGGGCCATCGCCCGCGGCGAGATGGCCGGCGACACCGAGGTCGGCGGGCTCGCGACCCACGCGGTCAACGCCACGCACACGGAGACGCCGCTGCCGGTCGCCGAGCGCGAAATCGGGCTGGCGAACGTCCCCTACGCCGTCGTCCTCGACGACGACGCCGACCTCGCTGGAATGCTAACTGAAGTCGATATCCTGGCGGTCGCCCGCGTCGTCGAGGGCGAGGCCAGCACGGGCGACTCCATCGCCGAACAGGACTCCGAGTGGTCCTGGGAGGGGATCAAGGCCACCGGCGCTCGGTACCTCCCGACCCGCAACGTCGAACTGCCCGCCGAGGCGGTCCGCCACTTCATGACCGAGGACCTCATCACCGTCAACAGTACCCGGACCGCCAAGGAGGTCGCACAGGAGCTCATCAGCAACGACATCGAGCAGGTGCCGCTGGTCAACGGGACCGACCTCGACGGTATCGTGCGAGACGTCGACCTGCTGGAGGGGTTATAAATGGCGTCGGAGGCGATAGTCGAGTTAGCCAAGCGGCGGGGGTTCTTTTTCGGCTCGAACGGCGCGTACGGCGGCACCGCCGGCTTCTACACGTTCGGCCCGCAGGGTGCGGCCTTAAAAAAGAACGTCGAGGACGCGTGGCGCGACCGGTTCACCATCCGCGAGGGGAACCGCGAGATAGAGGCCCCGACGATCATGCCGGAGCCCGTCTTCGAGGCCTCGGGCCACCTCGACACGTTCGACGACATGCTCGTCGAGTGTCCCGAGTGCGGCGAGTCCCACCGCGCCGACCACCTCGTCGAGGCCGTCACCGATATCGAAGACGCCGAGGCCCTGCCCGGTTCGGACGTGGAAGAGCTCATCGCCGACAACGACATCGCCTGCCCGTCCTGTGGCACCGCGCTCGCCGGCGTCACGGTCGAGGATTTCAACCTCATGTTCGCGACCGACATCGGCCCCGGCGACGCCCAGCCCGGCTACCTCCGGCCGGAGACGGCACAGGGCATCTTCGTGGAGTTCCCGCGGCTGAAAGAGTACGCCCGCGGGAACCTCCCCTTCGGGATCACCCAGATCGGCCCGGCGTACCGCAACGAGATCTCCCCGCGCGGCGGGCTGCTCCGCCTCCGCGAGTTCACGCAGGCCGAACTCGAACAGTTCATCGACCCCGAGGACGACGAACCGCCGCTGGACCGCGTGCGCGACGTGTCGGTCCGGCTGTACCCGGCCGCCGAACAGCAGGCCGACGACGGCGACTACGTCGAGACCACGGTCGGCGAGGCGGTCGACGATGGGACCATCGGCTCCCCGTGGGTCGGCTACTACCTCGGCGTCGCGAAGGAGTGGTACGACCGGATCGGCGTCGACCTCGACCGCTTCCGCTTCCGACAGCACCTCGCCGGCGAGCGCGCGCACTACGCGTCCGACTGCTGGGACGCCGAGAGCGAGGTCGACGGCGACTGGATCGAGATCGCGGGCTTCTCGTACCGCGCCGACTACGACCTCTCGAAACACGGCGCGCACGGCGACGATTCGTTCACCGTGTTCAAACGGTACGACGAGCCGAAGTCGGTCGAACGCGCCACCGTCGACCCCGACATGTCCGTCCTCGGTCCCGAGTTCGGCGGCGACGCCGCCGCGGTCGCCGAGGCGCTCGAAACCCTCGCCGAGCGCGACCCGGACGCGTTCGACGGCGAGAGCGTCTCCGTCGACGTTGCCGGCGAGACGCACGCCGTCGACACCGACGTGGCGAACTTCTCGGTCGAGACGGTGACCGAGAACGGCGAACACCTCACGCCGCACGTCGTCGAGCCGTCGTTCGGCGTCGGCCGGACGGTCCAGACCCTGCTGGCACACGGCTACAGCGAAGACGAGGTCGACGGCGAGGCGCGGACGTACCTCTCGCTCGAACCCGAAGTCGCGCCCCAGGACGCGGCCGTCTTCCCGCTCGTCACCAACGACGAGCGACTCACCGACTTAGCCGACCGCGTCGCCGCCGACCTCCGCGCGGCGGGGCTGGCGGTCGCGTACGACGACTCCGGCTCGATCGGGCGACGGTACCGCCGTCAAGACGAGATCGGCACCCCGTTCTGCGTCACGGTCGACCGCGACGGCATCGAGGGCGACGGCCCCGAGACGGTGACCGTCCGCGAGCGCGACTCCGCGGCCCAGGTCCGCGTTCCGGCCGACGAACTCGCCGCGGAACTGGCCGCGCTCCGCGCCGGCGGCGAGTTCGACGCGCTCGTCGACCGGTACGAAACGGTCGCGACCGACGTCGAGACTAACTGACCCGTGCCCCTTCCCGCGGCGGAGTGGCGAGCCAGCGTGGAGTTCGAGCGACGGCTGGTCCACGCGAGCGGCACGCTGTTTCCGGTCCCGTACCTGCTCGGATGGGTCTCGTGGACCGAGACGGCGGCGTTCCTCGCCCTCGGGGTCGCTACGGTCGGACTCTTGGAGTACCTCCGCCTGGTCGTCGGGCTCGACCACGCCGTCTACCGGCACCTCACCCGCGAGTACGAGTCCGACAGCGTCGCGGGCTACGCGCTGTACATGGTCGGCACCACCGCGGTCGCGGTCGCCGCCGTCCCCGCGCTCGCGATTCCCGGCATGACCCCGACGCTCGCGGTCCCCGCCATCTGGATGGTGTCGCTCGGCGACCCCGTCAGCGGCGCGCTCGGCGACAACGCCGCGACCGAGTCGAAACGGCCCACCGCGTGGATAGCGATGTTCCTCGTCAGTCTCGGACTCGCGCTTCTCTTCACTGTCCCGGCGTTCGGGTCCCGCGTCGGGGTCGCCGTCGCGCTCGCCGGCGCGGTTCCCGCCGCGGTCGCCGACGGGCTCCCGCCGATCATCCGGGGGGTCGCCGTCGACGACAACCTCACCATCTCGCCGGCCGCCGCTGTCGGGATGCTCCTCGCCGTCGCCGCGCTGGCGTAAGCCGCGGCGGGCTCGCGCTCCCGGTCTTTTCGAGAGACGCTACGACTCGATCGACAGCGCCGCGAGCAGCGACTCCAACTGCACCTGCTCGTTCGCCCCCTCGGCGATCCGGTAGTCGGCCTCGCCGATCCGCTCCATCAGCGCGACCGCCTCGCGCTCGCTCAGGTCGAACTCCCAGACGGAGCGGTGGAGCTGGTCGATCACGTCGCCGCCCGCCATCCCCGTCTCGGTGAGGAGCTGATCGAGGGTCGCTCGCGCCCGAGAGAAGTCGCCCTCCAGGGCGTTCGTCACCATCGACTCGATCTCCTCCGGGCGGGCGGTCGCCGTGATGGCGTAGACGGCCTCCTCGTCGACCACGTCGTCGGTCGTCGCCGCCGCCTGCAGCGAGTTGATCGCGCGGCGCATGTCGCCGTCGGCCGCGTAGACGAGCGCGTCGACGCCCGCGTCGGTCACCTCGATCCCCTCTGCCGCGGCGATCTCGCGCGTCTGTGCGGCGACCGCCTCGTCCGAGAGCGGCGAGAAGCGGAAGACGGCACACCGCGACTGGATCGGGTCGATGATCTTCGACGAGTAGTTACACGAGAGGATGAAGCGCGTGTTGTCGGAGAACTGCTCCATCGTCCGGCGGAGCGCTGACTGGGCGTCGTCGGTGTTGTGTGTCAACACGCCGTTCGCGAGCATGAAGTTCGGAGTACCCTCCATGGTAATGTTGTACGCCTTGCCGCGGTGGCTGTACTCGATGCTATCGATCGTGGCGGTTTGAACGCTCTGTAACCCGCCGTCAGCGACGACAGCCGGCTCGAACTCGTCTTTCTCGTAGTGTTCGTGATGGGGCATTTCACCGTCGCCGACGACGACGTATGTGTACTCGTCCCCGTACGTTTCGAGGAACTCTTCGACCTTCTCGGTCTGTCCCCACAGCTCGGCGACTCCCTTGACCTCGATTACCGTGTCCCCGAGTAGGAAATCAGGGTGGTATACGGAGTCAGACAACTCGAACGCTGGTTCGTACTCGTACTCGATGCCTGCCTCTTGTAACGCCTTCGCGACGTCGTACTCCCAGTCGGACCGAACCAGATGTCCGAGTTCGTCACTGTGTCTGATGTTGCCCCCTGTTGGCTCGTGGCCTTTGAGCGCCTCGGACACTTTCTGTGCGACTTCCGGATCGCGCATCGGGTTATTCTCCCCGGTGATGTCACAGACCGGGTAGTCACAGTTCTCGGCGCTCTTCTCGATGACTGCTCGTCTCTCGTCGTCGTCTAAGCTCGCCCACCACTCCTCCGATGCACTTCCGATCTCGTCTTTCACTTCCTGGGCATCGGCATCGACGACCCACTCCTCCCACGACGTTCCCGACCGCATTTCGCTGATCGTCTCACGGAACTGTTCGACTGTCTCCTCGTCCATCTCCATGACGTGAACCCCGTGGAACTCCCCGCCGTAGTTCGGGTTATTACGTCCGGCGAACCGTCCGTCCGAGAGTTTCTCGACGATCTGCTCCCGTCGTTCGTCGGACCATTCGGTCCCGTACATCGGATTCCCGTCTCCGCGCATCTCTCGACTGTGTCCTTCGTTTTTACACTCGACGGAACAGAAGCGTCCCGCTGTCCACGATCCACATATCTCGCACTGGGACACTCCGATCTCGTCTTTGAAGTCCGCGATCTCGTCTCCGGGGGATAGCTCTCTGAGTTCCCTCTCTACGAGTTTCCCGTCTTCTCCCACCACGAAGAACGGATGGGTCGGGCTGGCAATCGTGGTTCGGCCGTCCGTCAGTTCCATTTCGAGGAAGTCGGCGGTGCCGGAGTCGACGAGTTTGCCCTTGTCGGACTGAATCTCGTTGGTTTCGAAGTCGACCGACGGGATCGGTTCGCCCTCCGCACTCACCTTCTCGATGGGTTTGATTTCCGGGCTCGACGGATACCCGGTCACGACTTCAGTTCCTGGCGGCACGCACAGCGAGTCCGCCTCGTCGAGGAACACGATCCGGAAGTCGCCGCCGAACGACGAGCGCGCGAACCCCTTTATTCGGTCGCGCACCACGTCGATGCCGCGCTGGTCAGAGGCGTTGAGTTCGAGGAAGTTGCCGCGCCAGTTGTCCTCGCCGTATACTTGGCGAGCGATGGCGGTGGCCGCGGTCGTGTTGTGCATCACCGTCGGAACCTTGCCGGCGACGTAGTTTCGTGACCCCGGTACCGTCAGGTCGTACACCCGCTCGTCAGTCTCGACGCGCTGAACCGTCTCAACCTCGTCGTACCGCAGATCGGCGTTCGCGATTCGAGACGCTTCGGCAAGGAGTTCGACGGTCTCCAGCGACAACCGCTCCGTGGCGATCGATTTGAGTCGCTCTGCGACCGTCTCCAGACGGGTGAGCGACCGCAGCGTCGAGTCGTCTGACCGAAGGAGGTTTGTGAGATCTGCGGTCCCCATATGGAGCCCATCTACGACCGCCGCGTACGTCACGCCGAGTGAGTCGATACACTCGCTCAGTTCGGCCTTCACGTGATCGACTTGGGCGTCCTCGACCGGTCGATCGAGCTCTCCGAGGATCTGCACCACCCGCTGCGATCTCGGTGTCCGGCGGCCATCGCTGTATTCGAGCAGTCGATCTGAACGCGCGCCAACAACCGCAGTCAACTGCTTTCTGGTTTCGATCGGAGCGAGTTCCGCGCGGCTCTCGACCCATCTCGCCGGCACGGTTGTCGCTGCTTCGAGTTCGGGCCGAAGCTTCTCGAGGCGTTCGAGCGCGCGCTGTGTGTCTTCGATCTGTTCTGTCGCGGCGTCAGCCACCTCGTCAAGTATCGTACAGTAGCGCTCACGTCCGGGAGACTCCGGATCAAGGCTCTTGGGAAGGTGTTCAGTCACCGGGATATCGAGCCGTCGAGAGAGTTCTCGCAGAACGGTCTGTGTCGGAATCGTGTCGTGGTTCGGATTCGCCCGCTTGTCCGCGTGGTCGGCGAGCCGTTCGGATTTGTGCGCGATCGTGAAGCCAATCGCGTCCCTGAACCGCCGCAAATCCCGTGCACCAGAGACGTACAATCCGTGGTACGTCCGTTCGATCCCCGACCCGTTGGTCGCGGATTTCTGGAACGCCTTCCGCCGGGAAGAGATGCCGAACGTTGCGAGGAGATACGAAAGCAGGGTGATGTGGTCCGGGTTTCGCTGCGTTAGTTCGATTGTCCCGTTATCGCTGACGTGAGATTCGGCGTCGAACATCGCTCGGAGGAAGGCGGCTCGCGCGTCGTCCCCGGCCGCGACGAGGGCTGACCCGATCCCTTCGTCGCCGCTCGCGCTCGCGAACGCGTCGAACACAGACTCCAAGTAGTGCGTCAGCGTCCGAGACCCGATTGTGACGTAGGGAACGCCCTTCTGCACGCCACGTCTCGTATCCACGTCGAACTCCTCGTGTGCGAGCGACTCGAACGCGTCGAGCAATGCGTCATCCGTGTTGTAGAACTTGACCCGTCCCCCGTCGATACGAGCCTCGCTGATTGCGAGGCCGACGAAGCGTGCGAGCCCCGGCGTCACGTCCGTTGGTGGCGTGATCGATCGAGACCGTCTACCCTGTCTGACGTATTCGATTGCTTCGACACCGTTTACCCACGCGTCCGCCTCGGTCGTCGCTTGGATCGTCCCGAGCGAGACGGTCCGATCGACGCCCAACTCCTCTGCCGTTTCCGCGTCGAGCGTCACTGCCGTTCGCTCCGGATCCATCTCGTCGTACCAGCGTAGCGTTGGCTCCCCCGTCGACCGTGCGGGCGTCGGTAGCTGACTCGGTCGAGCGATCCGATCTCCGTCAGACAGCTCCCCGGCGGGAACCCACTCGAACCCCTCGTGGGTAACGACACGGAGCTTGTGTTCCGGCGTCACCCGGAACTCGGCGCCGTCGCGGGTCGTCACTTCGACGAGTTCGTTGGTCCGCTTCCCGAACACATGCGACGGTTGGACGTACTCGAAATCGTTCCTGTCCGTCATCGTCGCAATCTGAAGCCCGTCTTCCGGGTCGTCGAAGCCGTCGGTGTCGCCGACCACGTCGGCGATCGGTCTTACTCCTTCGCTGGTCAACACCGGGGTGTCGCCGGTCACACACTTCCCGACGCCTGCAGGCCCCCCGAAGAGCAGGTGGGGGATGTCGTCCTGCTCGATGTAGGTCTGGAGCCGTTCGATGATGGCTTCCTGTCCGTGGATGTCGTCGAGCGACTGCGGTCGGTACTTCTCGATCCAGATCTTCCGACCGGTCGCCGTCGCAGCCGTCTGCTCGTCGGCCTCGCTCATGGCGGATCGGAGGGCGGGCGGGGTGATAAACGCCCCGAGGACGAACAACCCACGTTCCCCGCCCCCTACAGCCGCCGCCTGATCGCCTCGTGGAACGCGCGCGCCGCGTCGACGCTCGACTCCGCCGTTCGCAGCCGTTCGCTCGTGGTCGCGTCGATATCCGGTGCGAGGATGAGCGCCGCGGCGCCCGTCGAGACGGTTTCGGTCCGCCAGTCGACGTATCGCTCGACGAGCCCTCCGGCGCTGTCGGCGCGCAACACGGCGTTCCGCCACGCGAACTCGCGGCTCCCCCGCAGCCCGACGAGGGCCACCCGGTCGTCGAAGGGGTCGAGCAGGCGGTCGATACCGGCGATTCCGACGGCGTCGTACGTCTCGACGAGCACGTCTTGCATCGTCTGGACGAGCCGAGCGAGGATCGCATTTATCCGCTGATGGTCGACGCGCTTCCGGTCGCGGGCCGGGTCGATGCCGATGTCGCCGAGGGTGTACGTGAGGTCGTAGGCGATGTGGGCGTTGATGCCGAGGAGCGCGTCCTGCGCGACGAGCGTCCGGCCGCGGGCGGCGGCGGCGAAGGCGATCAGCCACGGGCGGGGGACCGACTCGAACGCTCGCCGCTCGAACGCGGCCAGCGCCCGGCGGTAGCGGTCCGCGAAGGCGACGAGGTACGACGCGGCCCACGCCGGGTCGAGGAACACCCCGTCGTCGATCGCAGTTCCGACCGCCGCCGTCATGCGGCTGTACACCGTGAGAAACACCGCGCGCGGGTCGCCGCGCTCGCGGAGATACGCCTCGGTTCGAGCCAGTCGCTCGGCCACGTCGGCGACGGACGAAAACGGGGTCGAAACGTGGCCGAGCAGCGCTTCGTCAGGCGCGTCGTCCGCGAGGGCTGTAGCGACGGCCTCGGCGTCGATCTCGGCGGATCGGACGATCCCGGTGAGCAGCGCTCTCGCCTCGGTCGCCGTCGGGACGGTCGCGCGTATCGGGATCATCGTGAACGACGGCCGCGGCCGCCGAGAGGTCCGGTACTCGACCCCTGATAAAGAGCGTTGCGTCGGGTCGGCCGCGCGGCTTACGCGAACTCGTCGACGAGCTCGGGGACCACGTCGAACAGGTCGCCGACGATGCCGTAGTCGGCGATGTCGAAGATCGGCGCGTTGGGGTCGGTGTTGATCGCGACGATCGTGTCTGACCCTTTCATCCCGGCGACGTGCTGAACTGCCCCCGAGATACCGACGGCGATGTACACGTCGGGCGTCACCACCTTCCCGCTCTGGCCGACCTGGCGGTTTTTCGGCAGCCAGCCGTTGTCGACGATCGGTCGCGACGCGGAGAGCGTCGCGCCGAGCGCCTCGGCGAGTTCCTCGACGACCTCCAGGTTCTCCTCCTCGTCGATGCCGCGGCCGACGGAGACGAGCACGTCGGCGTCGGCGATGTCGACGTCGCCGCCGGCGACCTCCTCGAAGCCCGTGACGCGCGCGCCGGACTCGGGGTGTTCGACGTCGACGGCCCCGACCGCCGCGTCGCCGACCCCCTCGGCCGGCGCCCACTCGCCGCCGCGGACGGTGAGGACGAAGCGGTCTCCGGCGACGTCGACGGTCGTCTCGACCTTCGAGCCGTACATCTCGCGGGTGACGGTCAGCCCGTCGTCGTACTCGAAGCCGACCGCGTCGGTCACCAGCGGGAGGCCGCTCGCCTCGGCGACGGCGGGCGCGTAGTCCAGTCCGTTGACCGAGTTCGGGATGACCACGGCGCCCGCGTCGGTCTCGTCGAGGAGCCGCCCGACCGCAGCCTGGTAGACGTTGTGGTCGAACTCCTCGCCGTTGGTGACCGTGTGGATCGCGTCGACGCCCTCGCGGTTCAGGTCGGCGGCGAACTGCTCGACGTCCCCGCTGACGACCGCGAGGTGGAGGTCGCCGTCGCGGGCGTCCGCGAGCTCGCGTCCCGCGGTTATCGCCTCGTACGACACGTCTCGAATCTCCCCGCGCCGATGTTCCGCGACGACGAGCACGTCACTCATCACGCGCTCACCCCCTTATCGCGGAGGACCGCAGCGAGGCGCGCGGCGCTCTCTCCCGCGTCGCCTTCGAGAATCTCCGCGTCGGACTCGCTCTCCGGCTCGTACATCGAGGTGATTTCGAGCGCGCTCGCCACGTCGTCGGCGGTCAGCCCGAGGTCGGCGAGGTCGGTCGCGTCGATCTCCTTCCGCTGTGCCTGTCGGATCCCGCGGAGGCTCGCGTACCGCGGCTCGTTCAGTCCGGTCTGGACGGTCAACACGGCCGGCAGGTCGACGTCGGTCAGCTCCTCGACGCCCCCTTCGAGCTCGCGGTGAACCCGCGCGACGCCCGCGTCCGCGTCGATGTCGAGGTCGTTGACGACGGCGGCGTGCTCGAAGCCGATGCGCTCGGCGAGCGCCACGCCCGTGGCGCCGAACCCGGTGTCTGCGGCCTGTACGCCGCCGAGGATCAGGTCCGGCTCTTCCGCCTCGACGACCGCCTCGAACGTCGTCACCTTCGCGGCCACGTCGGCGAACCCCGCCTCGAAGGCGTCGTCCCACACCCGAACGGCGCGGTCGGCACCCTTCGCGAGGGCCATCCGAATCGTCTCCTCGGACCGTTCCGGGCCGATGGTGACGGCGACGACCTCGTCGGCGATCCCAGCCTCGGCGAGCTGTACCGCCGCCTCGACCGCGTAGTCGTCCCACTCGTTGAGATCGTATTCGAGGTCGGATTCGGCGATGTCCGTGCCCTCGATCGCGAAATCGTCGTCGGGCTCAGCGACCTCTTTGACAGTCACCAGAACTTTCATGATCGATACTCCGTCGCTCGGATTGTAAGAGCTTTCGGAACACCACACCGCACGGCCGGTAGTTTCGTCGCGCCCGACCGGCGGGCGCCGGCTCTCAGCTGTCGCCGTCGTCTCCGTCGCGCTCGCCGTCGCCGCTTCCGTCGCCGTCGTCGTCCGGGAGCGAAATCAGGTTCTCACGCCCCAGACGAAGCTTCTCGACCCGGTTCGAATCGGCCATCGCGGAGAGCAGCTGCGACACCTTCGCGTCCGACCAGCCGGTCTCGGCGACGATGTCGGCCTGCCGCATCCGCCCGCCGTTGCCGTCGAGGAGACGTTCGACGCGCTCCTCGTCGGACAGGAGCGAGAGGTCCTCCTCGGGCTCTCCGGCCCCCTCCGGGGCCCCGTCGCCTTCCGCCGCGTCTCTCGCCGCGTCCGCCCCGGCGGTCTCGCCACCGTTCGTCCCGCCGCCGACCCGACTGCCGCCGTCGTTGTCGACGCCCCCCGCGGCGACGCTCCCGTTCGGTTCGGCCGCGGCGTCGGCGCCCATCCGGCGGTAGCCGACGATGCTCCCGGCGATGAGCATCGCCGCGACGACGATCGCGGCGGTGAGCATCGTCCACGGCGGGGCGGTCGTCGCCGCCGGCGCGTACACCACCGCGACGCGCTCGTCGTCGCCGAAGGTTCGCGGCCCCTCGACGATCACGGCGTTGTCGCTCAGTCGGTCCGTGGCGTCGGAGGTCCCGGTCACGGTGTACCCATCGGGAGTCGCCACTTCGAGCGTCTGTCCCTCCGCCAACGAGACGAGCCACGTGCCGCCGTCGGGCGTTCGTAGCGCGTCCCCCAAGAGCAGGTTCTCGCCGTCCTGTGCCAGGAAGTCGGTCCAGACGAAGGTCAGTCGGAGTTCGCCGACCGCCGTCGTCTCACCGTCCGCCACGTCGAACGACGACGGGTCCTCGTGGACGACGACCTCGCGGTTCACCTCCCGGATCTGCATCCGACGGTCGACGTTCCGGCTGGCCTCGCGGGCGAAGCCCTCGAACAGCGTCGCGTCGGGGCCGATCTCGCCGTCGAGGAACCGCTCGCTGGCCGCGTCGAACGCGGCGCGGTCGGTCTCGCCGGTCAGCGCGTATCGGACCGAGACGGTCCACCGCGCGTCGCGGTCCGGCGTCGGCTCGATCAGGATCCGCGTCGCCGTGGTGGGCTCGTACGGGTCGTCGATCTGCCGGACGGGGTCGGAATCAGCGGTCGTGGTCTCGACCGCGACGGTCGCGCGGTCGGCGTCGATAGAGGGCGAAGGCGACGGCGCGTCTCCCGCGACGGGGGCCACGCCGCTCGCGACGAGCGCGACGACCAGTAACCCGACGAGGAACACGCGGGACGGGGCATTCCGCATACATTTCAGGGCACTCAGCCGCCCGGCAAAACGCTTTCCATCGGCCACTTCCGCCGTCAGACGCGCGTCGGCGGGCGCCTGCCGGAGTCCGGTCAGCACACTTCGTTCCGACTCGTTGAGGTGGCTTTTTTATATTCCGAGGTGAACTTCGGTGTATGAGAGCCCTCCCGATCTCACTCGCCGTGCTGCTGCTGTTCGCGGCGGTCGCCGGCGCGGTATCGCCGGCGGTCGCCGCCCCCGCGGCGCCCGCCGACCCGGGCGCCGGGGGCGACGCCGCGGTACCGTCCGGTGCCGACTCGGCGGCTGCTCCCACCGTTTCGACGCCGGAGCGCGTGCCCGTCGCGGTCGACGACGCCGAGGAGGCTCCGGAGCGCTCGCAAGTCGACCCGGCGAACCGCACGTTCCGGACGCTGGGCACGCCGGGCGGCGTCGAGGCCCGCGCCGGCTCGTCCGTCCGCGGTGCGAACTTGGGCTCGTCCATCGGGTTCGCCGTCGACGGCACGGACGCCGCCATGGAGACCGCGGCGGTCGTCCAGCAGATCGAGGCCGCCGAGAGCGGCGTGGAGCGCCAGCGCCGGATCCTCGCCGCCATCAACCGCGTCGAGCGCGACGAACTGACGCTCAACAGCCGTCAGGCGCGCGCGTTCAGCGCGCACGCCTCCGGGAACCTCTCCGACCGGGAGCTCCTCGACGAGCTCGTCCGTATCGCCGCGACCGCCCGCGAGTACGACGAGCGGCTCGAACGGATCGACACGCTCGCGGCGGAGACGGACGGGTTCAGCTCTCCCACCCGGCTCGACGAGATCCAAGTCGCGCTCCAGGTGTACGAGGGTCCCGTCCGCGAGTACGCGCTCTCGGCGGCGCGCGGCGAGGTGCCCGCGACCGAGGTGTACGTCGAATCCAGCGAGCGGTCGATCGTGCTGTCGACCGTCGCCGACGGCGACTACGTCCGCGAAGTGGTCCGGCTCGACCGCTGGGACCGCGGCGGCGGCTCGATCAGCAACGACGAGGCGATAGACGTGACCGCCGCAAGCTACCCCGAGACGGCCGCGCTCCGTCAGCCCGACGCGTTCGGTGCCGGGTCCGTCCAGCGGATCACCATCCCTCATCAGTTCGGCACCCTGCGCACGTTCGTCAGCGGGGGCACACAGCAGGTGTTCGTCGAACACCAGCGGGTCGCGCTCGACTCGTTCCCGGACAGCGTGCCCGTCGCCGAGGCCGGCGACGGCTTCAACATCACCGTCGACCGCAGCTACGCCGGCGGTCCGGTGACCGTGACCGTCCGCGACGCGGAGACCGGCGAGCCCCTCCCCGACGTCACCGTCACGAAGAGCGTCGGTGACAGCAACAGCCAGGCGATCGGCACCACAAACGCGGACGGCGTCGTCCGGACGCTCTCGCCGGCGGGGTCGTACCGAGTGACCGTCGTCGACGAGCCGCGAGCGGTCTTCCTCGACGACCTCCAGCCGATCCCCACGCCGCGCCCCGTCGACGACGACTGACGCGGCGGCCGCGCGCGGCTCCGCCGCCCGGAGTCGCTTACACGGCTGCGTCCTTCATCGCCTGCGCGTCGCCACCGGGGACCTGACACCCCGCCGTCGCCCCCGAACGCATTTATCAGATACCGCGGCAGTCGACGCGTGTTGACCGAGTTCCTCTCTGTACGTGCGCCGTC
>Ga0209917_1000026_pt1 | contig 58517 bp, 64 predicted proteins | sample SalPon2_C_H2O_MG_FD_185710 | JGI IMG/M metagenome (GOLD analysis project Ga0209917, IMG submission 185710) | Salt pond water microbial communities from South San Francisco under conditions of wetland restoration - Salt Pond MetaG R2_C_H2O_MG... | ecosystem: Environmental > Aquatic > Non-marine... | reverse complement strand
ACCATTTTCATTCAGTAAAATACGAGTTGAGAAATAGATGAGTAAAACAAAGAGAAGAATATGTGTGGAGGCCTTTTAGGCCTTTTTATCGTTCGTACTTCCAGTCGTCAGGAATGTTTCCGTTGTCCCTGTGGTAGTTGGCAAGACGTCTTACTTTGGCCTCTGTCAGTTCAAGTCTTCTTTGGGCCTGTTCGTCTTTCGGATTATCTGCCAGGTGTTCCTGAATTGACTCTGTCTTCTCGACTAGACTGTTCAAATCTTCTGGAAGCTCCAGTTCAAGGCCTTCTTCTTCAAGTATTTCTGATATCTTCTTTTCTGTCAGTGCCTTGACTGATGGGATTCCGTACTGATCTCTCAATTTAAGTCCGATCTCAGAAGGTTCGAATCCGTCTCTTCTTAATTTAACAACTAGATCTATAACTTCTTCTTCGTCATAGTCTATCCAATCAGGGTTTTTCTCTGTTATAGGCTTGTTGGAGCCTGATGTTCCTCTTCCGTCTGAATGCATTCTGCTCATTTGTTATCACATACCGATCCAGGCCAGCAAGTCACTGGTCCTGTTCTAGAAATGAACTCGAGTTTGAAATCTTTTAAACCCGTTCGCCTCCAAACACTTCCTACGTCCATGGAAGAGTTTTCGACTAAAAGAGGCAGTGTAACTTTCGGTACAGAGAAAATAATGATGGAGGAATCAGTCAAAGCCTATCTTAAGAACAGCTTCAACGGCTTCTGGGAGGAAGGAGGATTAAATAAAAAAATATTCTTCCTTTCGATGGCGGGTTTGATGTCATTCTCAATAACTTTTCTTACAGTTTCATTCTACTATGCCCCTGTAAGAGCCCAGTTAAACGTAGCTGTTATGGTGATGGCCTTGGCCTTGTCACTGGTGATTTATGAACACTGGAACAAAGTCGACAGAGAAAAATTTGTCTTGTACGACGACATCGACTATGTGGAGTACGTGGAAGGATTGAATCCTTTAACATGCCCGCGATTTATACTTAACTACAGCAAAGACAACGAGAAAAAGACTAGATACATAGTTATGCCTACAAAGTATATGCCGGGAGTAAAGGAGGATGTAGAAGGCATCAAAAAAGAGTTTGAAGATAGAGATATACGTTTAGTCTAGTTACATGTCCAGAGGCCTCTATTTTTGTCTTTAGCTTCTTTCTCCAGCACTCTGTAGTTATTTAGTTCTGTGAAATCTGATTCGTATACTCTGGCGTAGCCGTTCCTGATCAAGGCCTCGTTAAGAGTCCCGTTACTTGTATCTACATAAGCAAGTAAACGATCATATTCTCCGTAGTTCCGTGATAAGGGATCAGTCTGTATAGTTGAGTTATCTCTTATGAATCTCTTGGTGTAAACAGTTGCTTTCTCTCCCCATTCTCTGAGACAGTCAACTTTTTCTCTACTATCTTCCATCCCGAACTCTGATGGATTGTTCTCTGCCCTTATTTCAGGAGTATCAACGCCTAAAAGCCTTACGGTGATTTTACTGGAGTTAACAGAGGCCTCTAAAGTGTCTCCATCGATGACTTGAATATTGTCAGCTGTGAAATCTGTCCTGTCACCTGTATCAATCACCAAAACTATAGATACTGCAAGGAGCAGGAGAGCGACGATCAAAACCGGTTTATTTGTAGCGTCCCCGCGACTGAACCTCTTCAAATCGTTCAAGTACTTTTGCGTATCTCTCATTTTCTCTATACCCTTCAAGGAACTTTTTCCAGGCCTTTTTTGCTTTATCAGGATGTGAGGAATCTAAAACCTGTTTCAAAAGATGTATGTCAACTGCTTGATCCTCAACTCTTTCAGATATGAATGAAAGGCCGAAATCGATGATGCGAATTTCTCCAGAGTCTCTGATCATCACATTGGAGGTCGTTAGATCGCCGTGGATCACTTTGTTCTCATGCATCAAAGCAACGTTTTCTCCAAGCTCTTCCATCTTTTCGATACTCTCTTTCTTCTTCCAGACTTCGCCGTCAATTTTCTCGAAAACAATAGTATCTTCTTTGACTTCCTTCACTTCAGGAACTTTCACGCTGTATTTTCTGGCTCTCTTAGTGTTTTTGGCTTCTTCTTTCGTTCTTTCCTTGATTATGCGTTTGTCAAGCTCTGGATGCCTGTAATTTTTCTCCACTCTTTCCTTGATTACATCATCTTCGTCAATTTTGATAGAGGCCTCCGCTCCTTTGATGTTCATTAATTAGAAAATCAAGGAGGAAAAGTGAAAAACTTATGTCTATCCTTCCCTTTCCTGGATGTATTTCCTGATCTCCAGCATACTCTTCCGTCTTAAGTCTTCTCTATACAGTTTATTCTCCATCAATCCTTCGATATGTTCGATCAGTATCTCGGAGCTCAAGACTTTAGGCACCTGTACGTAAAGCGCACCTTCATCCATGAGTCTTTGAGCTTCTTCAATCTCTTTACTTCTCAAAATTTTATCCGCTTCTGTATCCAAGTCAAGGACTCTCTGAGAGGCCTCTACAAGAGGCACAGTGGAAACAATCAGTGAGGCCTCCTTGTAATTCGTGTCATGCCAAGTTTGTTCCTCCATAATATCTCCGAAGACAAAGTTTTCCTCTCTTTCCTGTAACTCTGTAATCTTTTCCGGATTGTTTTCGATTACAACGAACTCTGCTCCTTCATCTTTCAAAGTCTCTACAAGCCTCTTCCCCTGTGTATCGTATCCAACAACTATAATATGATCCTCCAAGTCATGTTTTGAGACTTCTTCAGATACTCTGTGAGGGAAGTCAACGATATGATCAAGAGGCCCGAGTATCTTGTACATGGTGTCTCCGTGCTTTGTAGTGTACGAAGATATCATCATGGAAACAGTCGCTGTAATGATCACGGACTGGAAGACAACATCAGAGATCAATCCCGTCAGATACGTCTGTATAGCTATAATCAATGCAAATTCAGATACTTGATCTATACTGAAGGCTGTAAGATAGGCTGTCCTCTTGTTCTGTCCAAGTCCGACGAGAGATGTTATTACTGCGAAAGGCTTAGCTATAACTGTTAAAAGAATCATTATCATCGAGAGGCCTATAACTTCTAGGTTGGGGGAAGTCAACAACGCTCCCAGTGAGACGAAGAAAATAGCTGAGAAGAAATCTTTGAGAGATCCTGTGGTCTCCAGTATTTCCATGTTGTGAGGATACTTGGAAACTGCCAGTCCTGCTGCGAAAGATCCGATAGCTAAAGAAATATGAAGCACTTCCGTCAATCCAAGGAATCCTATCAAGATAGTGATCGATACAAGCATTAACAGTTCTCTTGAGTTTTCTGTGAGAGCAGCTACGTGATCCATCGCATACCTTCTAAACAGTAAAGCCAGTGAAAGAACTGCGAATCCGTGTAGAAGGCTCTCCGAGATAGCGCCAAGAGTGAACTGTGAGGCCCCTATAATCATTATCATGAATACTGCTACAAGATCTTGGCTTAGGTGGATGGATTCAGCTATCCTTCCATGTGCTAGCTTCAAATCTATTTCTTTTTCTAGTAAGTCAAGACCTATAAGTGTGGAGCTTAAAGCAGTCGTTAAAATAAGTATAAATGCTTCAAAACTATTTAATCCGATGAAGTGTGAAATGATGAGGCCTATAAGAGACATTACAACTATTTCTATTCCTGCTGTTTTTGTGCCGTCTCTGGCAACGGTTTTCAGTCTTTCTGGATCGATTTTGACTCCGAAGATAAAGACTAGGAAAGAAAGGCCTATCTGCGTGAAAACTATCATCTCTTCGGTTGGGAAGAAGTTTCCGACGAGGACTCCGGCTATAATGTAAGCCGGTAATGCTGGATGAGAAAACCTGTCAAATACGAAAAGCACGAGCGACGATACGACAAAAACTATAGTCAAAACATTAATCAGTTCTGAGATTGTTTATCACCTTTTCTAAGTGCCTTTAATTCTTCCTCAATTGAGGCTACTTCTTCTCTGAAAACTTCTCTGTCCTCCAAGTAAAGTTCAAGGTACTCTCCTAATCTGTTTGAGGATAAAATATGTTCGAGTATCACGTAATCAGCGGCCATGTCGTAAAGCTCTGTAGCGTCTTCAATGTTCCGAGCACTGACTATCTTTATAGCCTCCTCATTTTGTTCTTCCATGACTTGAAGATTAACGTTGAAATCATCTGAGAAACTTATCATAAAAGAGGCCTTTCCGATTTTAGAGCCTTTTCTGATTTCTCCATGTCTGAAATCTCCGTAAATATACTCAAAAGGAGAGTTACTCAATTCATCTGTGTTATCGGGGTTGTTATCTATCACTATGACATCATGCCTCTTATTTAGTATATCACATACTTTTCTGGCTCTTTCATCATATCCTATGATCACTGCGTGTTCTTTGAAAGACTCTACTTCAACGTCTTTTTTCTCCTCTGACTCGAATCTTTCAAGCACGTGTTCAATCTTTTGGTAAATCTCTTTGTTATAATTAATCAGATAAGTCGAAGTCCCTATAGTGAATAAAGCCATCAAACTGATGTATCCAAGGACATCATTTCCGATATAGTTTTGCTGGACCGCAAGTGCTCCAACTACAAGAGAAAACTCACTGACCTGTGTCATGTTGATACTTCCTATGAAAGATGTTCTAGGCGTAAACTTCATCCTATCGATAAGATAAAACATTATCAGGAAGTTCCCTATCATCATCACTATTGAAGCGATCAAAGCTTCCTGCCAGTAAGCAGTAAGATTATCTACTGTCAGTGTCAGGCCCAGTGTTGAGAAAAATATCACCATGAAGAAGTCAATCAGAGGCCTCATACGCTCTTTTATCTCCTCTCTGTAAGGTACCTGTCCAAGGCCTAATCCTGCCAGGAAAGCCCCGACTTCCACTGAGAGGCCCAGGTACTGCGATATGGAGATTAAAAGGAAAGCCCATGCCACGGCATGGATGAAAAATGCGTGACGATTCTCAGCAATACTTTCAAATAAATCATCGAGTACATATCTGGACGCTAGAAGTGAAAAAACACCTATAACTCCAATCAGGCCCACTATCTTTACAAGTGTCTCAGCTATCAAGGCTGGCTGTCTCAATGAGCCAGAGTTAATCAATGCAACTATTAAGATGAGATAAATGTCCTGTAAAACAAGTACTCCGACATCAAGTTTTCCTGGAAGGCTTGTTAATTCATCTTTCTCCGTTAAAATCTTCACTATAACAGGTGTGGCTCCAAAAACAGTACATAAAGCGATGATAAATGTCTCGAAAAGCCCAAATCCAAGCGCCAAAGGCACCACAAAAGCTAGTCCTGTTTGAAGGATAGTCTGGCCTACAGCGATGATTGAAATCGGTTTAAGCAGATCCTTTATCTCACTAAGATTCATCTCCATACCAACAAGGAAAAGCAAAAATCCTAACCCTAGTTCAGAAAGCAGAGTCAGAGTCTGTGTCTCGCCAACAAGATCCAGTAGTACAGGTCCAAGGACCAGCCCAGTAACGATGTAAGCGAGTAAAACAGGCTGTTTCAACTTCCTTGCAACTACAGCAAGAACTGTAGCGGTTAAGACCACAAAAACAAGCTCTAGAGGAAGTGCGCCTGTATCGATCATTTCTTGTTTGTCGCCTCTAACCCAAACTATGTCTTACTTGAATATTAATCCTGTCTGGATTCGAACCTGTCTTCTATTTCTTCAAGGAAAACATCTCTATCTTCAAGATATATCTCCAGAAGTTCTCCTAGTCTATTTCCAGATAACAAGTTCTCTATTATCACGTAATCCGCTCCCAAGTCGTAGTACTCAGAGGCCTCTTCGAAACTTTTCGACTTTGTAATAACTATGCTCTCTTCTACACGGTCCTCAAGAATCATCATGTTGACCTGTTTTTCATCGGAGAAACTGATCACGAAAGAGGCCTCTTCAATGTTCAGGCCTTCACGGATTTCGCCGTGTTTAAAGTCTCCGTAGATGTATTCGTAAGGCGACTCAGATAACTCCTCTGCGTTGGAATGATCGTTGTCCACGACTATGATCTGGTGCTTGTCTTCGAGTCTTGTGGTGATGTCTTTCGCCATCTGATCGTATCCGATGATAATAACGTGGTCTTCTAAAGTGTTGATATTGACGTCGCTTTTGTTTTCAGCTCTAAATCTCTTCAGTACAAACTCCATTCTATCTTGAAGCCTGTTTTTGTACCGCATAAGGTATGTAGAAGCTCCCATAGTCATTATAGCAACTAAACTAATGAAGCTGGATACTTCTGAGTCGATATATCCCTCTGTAATGGCTAGGCTTGTCAGTATTAATCCGAACTCGCTGATTTGTCCCATGTTTACAGAGGCCCGGAAACTTGTTTCTGGAGTAAATTTGAATCTGTCTATCGTAAGGAAAAAGATGATGGATTTAGCTATGATTAAGACGACGGATGCTATTACTGCTGGCCAGAAGTACTGTTGTAGTGAGCCAGGAATGATAGATAGGCCGAAGTTTATGAAGAATATCGCTATGAAAAGATCCGTTAAAGGCCTTACTCGTTCCTGTAGCTCTCTACTATAAGGTACCTGTGCCAGTCCCAGTCCTGCCAAAAAGGCTCCTATCTCAAGCGATAGATTCAGGTAATCAGCTACAGTGATGAAAAGAAAGGCCCATGCTACTCCGTGTGTGAAAAATGCCAGTTGATTGTCTGAGATCTTTTTTAAAATGTTTGAGAAGAAGTAACGGGAAGAGGCCAGTGAAAGTATCCCTACTACAGATATCATCAAGAATATCTCAAGAAGCTTCAGTATAGCTCCTGAAGGAGTTGAAAAATCAACAGTCAACAAAGCTAGTATAATAACAACAGCGACGTCCTGGACGAGTAATACTCCTATGTCAAGTCTTCCAGGAAGTTTAGATGATTCATCCATCTCGGTAAGTATCTTGACAACTAGAGCTGTTGAGCTAAACATAACAGCAGCTCCTATGAAAACTGATGTAATTAAATCAAATCCTAGAACAGATCCCAATCCTAATCCTACTAAAAATGTGAGAAACATCTGCACTATGGCTATTCCTATCGTAGAACCTAGTACTGTCTTTACTTCGTCCAGATTAATCTCCAGGCCTATAAGGAATAGTAGAAACACTAATCCGAGTTCCGAGAAAAGACTCAATAACTCGCCTTCAGTTACCAGTGACAATCCTACAGGACCTATCAAGAGGCCTGCTATGATATAGGCTATGACCTTTGGCTGTCCTGTCTTCTGGGCTATTATGCCAAGTACTGTGGCTGCTCCAATCACAAGAGCTATCGCTTCGAAACCACTGGTCATTACTACAATACTTTTTCTATCTCGTCCTTCTTAATAGGTCCCTCTCTATGAACAGTTAACTCGCCATCCGAAAACTCGGCTATAGTAGAAGTCGGGCCTTCATCCAGTTCCCCGACATCAAGAACGTAATCAATCTTTTCCAGTAACTCATCTGAAATATCATCAACAGAATAAGCCGTCACCTCTCCCGAAATATTCGCTGAAGTAGCAGTGATAGGCCCGACTTCCGCAAGTTTAGAAGCTACTTCCCCCGAAGAAATCCTGAAAGCAAAATCTGAGTTCAGATTATCAGGGACTGAATCTTTTTTCTCGCTTACCAGAGTCAGAGGCCCAGGCATAAACTCCTCAATTATTTTTCTCTCTGTATCTGAAAGCCTGACATGCTCCTCCGCAGTCTCCAGAGAATCGACTATCGTAGTCAAACCCTTGTCTCGAGGCCTCTGCTTTACGTTAAAGACTTTATCTACTGCATCACTGTCAGTTGCATCAGCCGCTATGCCGTAAGCAGTCTCCGTCGGAAAAACAACAAGGCCTCCATCTTTGATCACTTTTTTTGCTTGATTGATTTCCTTTTTCATAATTAAGAAATTTCGCCTCAAATATATTTCAATCTGTTTTCAAATCCAGTTAACTTCTATTTCGTCAGGCCTCCATTTTGGCTTCACAACAGTGCTCTCTAAATCAGTCTCTCGCCCATTTTTTAGCTCTATCAGGCCTTGATGAGCTATCATCGCGCCGTTGTCCATGCAGTACTCGTTTGGCGGGAAGTAAGCCTCTGCACCTCTCTGTTCGCACATCTCTCTCACCATATCCCGCAGTCTGGAATTCATAGCAACTCCGCCCGTTAGAAGAGCTTCATCACTTCCTTTCTGAGCCATCGCTCTCTCCAAGGCCTCTACAACGGCGGAATAAGCATGTTCCTGAAAAGAATTCGCCAGTACTTCATCTTCAACTTCCCCTATCTTTCTCTCCGCTTCTGTGGTCAGTCCTGAAAATGAGAAATCCATGCCTTTGATCGGATAACTTAACTCGATTATCTCATCTGTCTCTTCTGCCAGTTTCTCGACTTCAGGCCCGCCAGGATGCGGATAGCCAAGTTTCCGGGCAAACTTGTCCAATGCATTCCCCAGAGCGATATCCAGTGTCTCTCCGATTATCCTGTAACGCCCGTTCCTGAACTCTATAATCTGGCTGTTTCCTCCTGAAACATACAATGTAGTTGGATTAGAGGCATCTGTCGTCCTTGTACCTATCGAGATATGAGATAGACAGTGATTTACTCCGATTAATTTCAGATCATATTTTTCTGAAAGCGTCCGAGCCATAACAGCACCGATCTCAAGACAGTTCGGGATCCCAGGCCCCTGTGAAAAAGCAACTGCATCAATTTCTTTCATCTCCAGAGAGGCCTCTGAAAGAGCATTCCGTAACTGTTCGATAGCACTCGAGTAATGATGCTCAGAAGCTTTCCGAGGATGGATTCCTCCCTCATCAGGCTCAAACATACTTTTCTGATTCGCAAGAATCTCGTCCTCGCTCACAATGCCAACTCCGAAAGTATGCGCAGTTGATTCGATCCCCAGAACTTTCATTATAGAAAATACTATGTGAGAAAAAAGTTAAGAGATAACAGGCCTCAAATGTAGGCCATATCTAATGCTGTGTGTATCCGCACTTGCCACAGCTTTTCCTGTCGTCGTGTTCTGCGAGTACACTTCCACAGACAGGGCATTTCTCTCCTTCAAAGTTTCCTTCTTCGTCATACTTTTCGTAGATCGCTACGTTAGCGTTTTTTCCCATAAGAAATCTCTACTCCATCTGGCCTTCAAGCCAGTCGATAAGTGTTGTACGGTTTTTGTTCTCTACTTCTGCCTCGATCAAGGCCTTGTAATCAGGGATTTCAAGATCGTTGATGGCGTCTTTTGCATCCGTAATTGTGCCTGAAACAATTTCACGGTGTTCTTCAGTTACTTCAACAGTTTCAGTTGTTGTAGAGGTATCTTCCTCAAGATCTTCGCTGTAGTCAAAGTCTTCGTATACCTTCAGCTCTGTGACAGAATTGTTTCTTCCGTATCCTGTTTTAATTGATCCTACTTCGACTTTTTCTTCATCTACAGCGTTCTCTGCTGAAAAACGATTTTTGATATCTTCTCTGCTTGGTGTGGCCTCTCCATCATGTTCAACATTTACTTCCACATGTCTTCGTGATAGAAGAGGGTTTTCTCGTACTGAGTTAATTTCTACATTCATATTACAATTTTCACCTTACACTGATTGCGTATCTTCCTGAAACGTTTACTCCAAGTTTTTCTGCGATTTCAGAGTCGTCTGGATTGTATATTACAGCAAGTCCGCTCCAGTTGCTCCTTAAATCATTGTTTTTGTCGATAGGACACTCTGTCGCTTCTTCTACAAGTCTATGACACTCCGAACAAGCTTTCTCTGCCATCAAACCCACCTAGAGAGTTTGATCATCTGAAGCTGCACTTCGACAGCTTTTGAGATCTGATTTTCTGTTTTCATGATTTATTCTTCTTCCTCCTCTTCTTCCTCTGCCTGTTCTTCTTCGTAAAGTTCGATCCATTCTTCTTTTCCAAGGCCTGGCTGTCTCATCGTCAAGTTTATCTTGTTGCTGTCTTGATTCTTCAATGATACAGCGATCATTCTTGTAGTGACAAAGTCTCCGATTGAAAGAGTCTTATCTCCTTCTTCAGAGACAAGCATATCGTTCTCTTCATCCTCGTTTACGTACTCGTCCATGATCTGTGATACGTGGCAAAGACCGTCTAGAGGCCCTACACGGATAAATGCTCCGAATCCTGTAATATCAACTACTTCTCCTTGAACTACTTCGTGTAGCTCAGGTCTGTAGGAGATGGCTGTAAACTCGACTTCATAATGAATTCCAGCGTCTTCAGGTTCGATTTCTCCGCCTTCAACAGAACTCACTTCTTCGACTGCCAGAATTACTCCGGCGTCTTCAAAGATATGTCCCTCGACGTTTTTGCTTAGAGCACCTTTGACACTTTCCGTTACGTCCTCGCCGAGATGCTCGGGAGGAACTCTGATCGAGTCTGCCATTTCAAGCCTCTTGTACATATAGTTCTACCTCTATGAAACAGTAAAGGAGTCGGTGTTAATTCTTAAAAAGCAGTGGTAGGGAAAATTTGTTTCAATGTCTAAAGCCGGGCCTGATTTATGGCCTGTAAATGGCTTTTACTCCTGATGAAAACGACTTCTTTGCCTTCATCCCTCAGTCTTTGCTTCAGTTCTTTGTCGTTGGTAGCTATAATAAACTCGTTCGATATGTCGACTAGTAAGTCATCTACACTTCCTTCTCCCTGTGTCTCAAGTACCTCTATATCCTGGACTTCTATCAGTTTCTCAACTAGTTTTCCGTATTTGCCGCCTTCAATACTCTTTGCTTCCTGAAGTGCATCATCTAGAGTGTAGATTTGGCTGTAGGGATACATTTCCTCCAGTTCCTCGAATATTGAAACGTTCAGCTGGAATGGGGCTACAAGGAAGTTTGTGTCGAGCAGGATTTTACGAGTCATAAATAATTGTAGAGGCCTCAAGTTTCAAGTAAATAGTATTTTAAACAGTCAGTGATTCATCCAGTAACATGAGTCAGGAATACGATTACAAAGCCTCATGTCTGAAAAGACTTGATATAAGAGATAAAGTAACTGTGGAGTACAGCGGACACAGGCCTCAGAGTGGGGATGTTGTTGCTGTCAGGATAACTGAAGTAAATGATACTTACAGAAAGCTTGATTTAGAGGGAGGAGAACTTGTTGATCTTGAGGAAGGAGATATTGTGATCGGATCCTTAGGAAACAGAGCGGGAGTAAAAGGCTACATCGGTTCAGTCCCGGAAAGTATAGAGAAAGGAGACGAGATAGGTTTCCTGGGTTCGGGAGGAGTATTCGGAAAATACACTTCATCCGCTAAAGAACTTGAGAGGCCCTGTAAAGCAGAGTTCCTGGGATATATCAGGGATGGAGACGACATAAGAAACATCAAAGATCATGGAATATCAAAGGCTGATGATATAAAAGGTGATCCAAGGCTTGTGACTGTCATTGCTTCGCGTATGGATGCAGGGAAAACAACACTGGCCACAGGACTGATTGAAGGTCTCAGCGAACAATATAATGTTGGATCGCTGAAATTAACAGGTTCAGCAAGGGAAAGAGATAGATTAAGTATGTATGACGCAGGTTCCGAAGTTTCGCTTGACTTCGTCGATGCAGGAATCCCGACTACGGTAGAGGATTCCGATATAGTTATTTCATCCGCTAAAGGCCTGATAAACTATGCATGGGAGAACAATGATCTTGACTTTATAGTTATAGAGTTCGGAGCAGGATTGATCAGTAACTACCGTGTTAGAGAAGTAATGAAGGATTTGGATATTAAAGAATCAGTATTCAGCGTCTGTGGAGCAGCTCTTGACGTTATGGGGGCTTACGGATTAAAGCATGTTCTTGAAGAGACGGACTACGAGCTTTCGTTCATTTCAGGTCCGATAACAGATACAACTGTGGGAAAGAAGACTATAGAAGACAACGTAGGTGTTCCTGCCTATAATGCCTTCAAAGAAGATCAGATGGAGAAAGCAGTGGAGAAAGTCAAAAAGGATTTCGAAGACTAGAGTTTCTTATTTTCCATAGCTTTTCTTTTAATGAATGCCATGAATTCGTTGGCTAGATCTGTCTCTATTACTTCTCCAGTTCCTTCTACTCCCGGACAAGCATTTATCTCTCCGATGTAAAAATCTCCTTCCTCTGATTCATCTTCTATAATGTCAATTCCGGCAATATCCAGCCCTGTCAATGCTGCAGCGCCTTTAGAGGCCTCTTTCATCTCTTCACTTGGCTCTATCTTCTCTCTGTTCCCTCCGGCTGAGATATTGGATCTGAACTCTTCTTCTCCGCCGACACGTTTATAGGCGTATACATCGTCTCCTACAACTATAACGCGGATATCTTCTCCAGGATTTTCTATGAACTCCTGTAGGCATATATCCTGCTCGAAAAGAGTCAAAGTATCTGTTATAGGCCCGATATCGGATCTTTCATCGGCTTTCATCACTCCTTTCCCGCCGTATCCTGAGATTATCTTGATCACTGCAGGATATCCTAGACTTTCTCCTGCTCTTTCAGTTTCTTTAGTTGAAAGTGTATAAGTTGATCTCGGGACAGGTAGTCCTCCATCGGCCAGTACTTTCATCATATGGAACTTGTTTGAAGCAATAGCCAGTGAATCTGATTCAAGCTGTGTGTAGACTCCATTATCTCTCAAAATCTCCGGGACGTGTTCTCCGTACATCAGATCACTTCCTAAAAGTCTTAGATAAACAGCGTCAAATTCACATAGATCAGTATTATTATACATCAAATGAGTCCCATCCTCATCGTATACTGTCCTAACTCCTTCCAAAGGGACACCAAGTACTTTATCAAAATGATTTTTACCGGCCTCTATAAAGTGATGATGCTGAGCTGATTTCTTGCCGTAAATCACTGCACAATCCATTATTTTGCTTCCTCCTTAAGAACGTCTGCTACACGGCCGAAAACGTTTTTCCCTGATTTTTCCTTGAACTCCACGAGATCAGGCCTACTATCTATATCGATAACTTCTTCACCGCAAAGTCTTACACGACAGATCTTTGTACCTAGAGAATTTACAGCTTTCTTCACAGTCTCTTTCTGACTAGTGGAGATGCTGTGATACTTTTTCCCTATAGAAGCAGACTCAGCTTTGTCCCATGGAGAGGCCTCTAATTTAAGAGAAATTATTGATCCATCAACGTAAAGTATGTCAAACAGTTCGTCTTCCTTGTACTCCTGAATCATTATGAAGTCTTTACCGTGTTCTGAAAGCTCTGAAAATGCTTTCAGATCTTCAAAATCGTTAAATATCTTACTTTCCTCAAGTTCGAGGTTTGAGTACTTTTTGGCAAGCATAGGGAAGTCAAGTTCTCTTTCTATCTCTGTTAATCCTTTCTCAGTGGAGATGGCGACTTGATTCGGTATATTCACGTCCTTATCTGCTAAAACACTGAAAAGATACGGCTTTTTCCCGTGAACAAATATAGAGGCTGGTTCAAGATTACAGATTATATCCTTTTGTTCGATAGTTTCCACAAGCACCCTTAGATAATTGAATGCTTTTGGCTCGGAGTCTATGAACACTGCATCCCATTCAATGATGTTTTCTCCATCTACAAGGATGTTGCCGTTCGTATCTATCAGTACATCTGCAAGGGATTTGTTCTCCACATCTTCAAAATAGTCCTCGAACTGATTTGTCGAGGTCTCGAAATCATTCGCCAGAATCAGTAGTCTTATCTTTATCACCGGTATCTCTGGTTGACTCAGGTTTCCAGACACGACCTACTTTCTCGTCTTTTTTCCATCTTTCCAGATACGATTGTAGATCTTCTGGAAGCACGTTCTTCAAGATTCTTCCCTGTCGAAGAATCCTACGAAGCTGTAGCTCCATGTTCTTGTTTATCTCATCGTAGAAGCTCTTATCCGAATAGATCAGGCCTTCATTGATCCTCCAGTAAGCAGTAGTGTCCTCTGGAGCGATAACAAGGTATCCTCTACTTCTTCCTTCGAACTCTCCCATAGCCTCCAGCATCTCAGAACTATCAGCGTAGTAAACTCCACCGGATACGGTATCGGCACTAGGATCAACAATCAATAGATCATCTCCCTCTACTCCAACACATAGACTGTAATGTGCTGTATCGGCCTCTGGGAAAAGCACAGGCTTGGCGAAGTTAGGGATGATCAATGCTCCATCGTTGAACCATGCCTTGAACTCATCGGCAAGATCAGTGATTTTATCGTAATCTACATAATCTACTCTGACTTCTCCATCAGTCAGGCTTTCAACAGATTCTATAATGTCATCGGGCATAGTTCCTACTCCTACTTCTGTTCCGCACATCTCTCCGATAGTTTCCTGGCTGTATCGGTATCCGAAAATACTTAATGCCATCTCTGCTGAAGCAGGCCCGCAGAAAGACGGATCCTGTGCTGTGAAATGTCTTTTAACATCTTCAAGCGTTTCAATATCGCTCTGTGTGTCTTTAAATTTCATGTCAGCGTCCATGACTTTTGAGTTCTGTGTCAGCATCCTGTAGCCGTTATCTGTTTCGACTTCAGTACTGAACAGATCAATGTCTCTGATCTTTCCGCTTTCTCCATCTAAGTATACTTTCTCTCCAGGCCTGACCAGACGTGAGTTCTTCAGATAGATGCCAGCAGCCATGTTTCTGGATAAGTCTTTGAAGCCCCAGAACAGGAGGCCGGCTACAAGGAATACAGCTGCATAAGCTGAAGCAGTTATAGCTTTGTTAAGGAACGTGTTTCCTATTCCCAGCTGTTGTAGTACTACCTGTATAACTACAAGATAAAGGAATCCTTTTACAGCGACACTCATCAGATGTGTAGCGTTCTTTGAGAGGCCTATGTCTCTCAGGTAGTTCCTTGTTCCTACGCGGTTAAGGAATCCGCTCGCTAGTTTCGTAAAGAAGTTTACAAGTATAATTCCAAGTATGCCAATCAGTATGATTGAGAAGACTTCGGGTAAGCTTTCAGTCAAGTTTTCTGTTACCTGTGTTGTTAGACCTGTGTTCAAGTACAGGAGAGCTATCGCTATGACTCCGGCATCAAGAACATATGATATATTTTGGACTGTGTCGTAACGTCGCTGGATGGCTTTTTTAGTTAAGTTATCTCCTCTGCGCATCCAGGTTTTTCTGAAAACTGTCGTCAAAATCTTTACTATTATATGGCCACCGATCAACAGACCTAGAGTTACAAGAGTTTTGAATAAAGCTCCTTGACTTGAAGCTAGGTCTGATATCGCTATGGAGAGTGACATTACAATACTACCTTGTTCTGGTTAGTTAAAAACCTGTTATTTTTATTCTACTTCTGTTATCCTTCCATGACCGATAAGCCTCCAACGAGAGCCTATCTGCCGTGAAATCGCAATACGATCTCTTTCCTCTGCACAGACAGGAACCTTCAAATCAAGTTTCACGTTTTTACCTGCCTGAGTAACAAATCCAGCGGATTTTCCTGTTCCAGCGTTGATCATCAATGGCTCGTGCTCCTTGATGTTTTCGATTTCCTCATCATCTTCTGCTCCTGCCAGCCTATCCATCAAATCGGCCTCTATCTCGATACTATAGCTTGTCTCGGGAAGAGTTCCTTCAAGCCCTAAAACGTTTCCTTCAAGCCCATCACTTTTCGCCATCGCAGGATCAAGAGTCGTTTCAATCCCTAAGAGGCCTCCTGGACGGGCCTCATCAACTACTTCATCTCCGTGAATTATACTTTTTACTTCAGTAGTAACTGTCTCCCAGTCCTGTTCATCAAGCCTTCTTCCTGGCTTCAACTCGATTTCATCTCCAGGCTCTAATTTTCCTCTTACAAGGCTTCCTCCAACTACTCCTCCGCTGATATCTTCAGGAAGTTGCCCAGGCCTGTTGATATCAAATGATCTTGCTACAAGCATCTTTGGATTAGCTTCCAGATCTCTTTCCGGTGTAGGTATTTCTTCTTCTAGAGCTTCAAGCACAGCGTCAATATTGATTTCATGCTGAGCTGAAACAGGAATAACGGGAGCATCTTCCGCTACAGTTCCTTTAGTGAATTCTTTGATCTGTTCGTAATTTCTCTGGACCTGTTCTTTATCTACTAGGTCGATCTTGTTTTGGACTATGACTATGTTTTCTACACCGACAATATCAAGTGCTGCAAGATGTTCACGCGTCTGAGGCTGAGGCACTTCCTCATTGGCAGCTACCATGAGAATTGCACCGTCCATAATCGCTGCTCCGGATAAAACGTTGGCCATAAGTGTTTCGTGGCCTGGAGCATCGACAAGTGAAACACTTCTTACCTCTTCACCGTCACCATCTACGTTGAGAACACCTTCGTCGTTTCTGTAATAAGTTACGTCGGCATAACCGATACGGATTGTTATACCTTTCTTCAACTCTTCGCTGTGCTCATCAGTCCATTTACCTGACAGTGCACGTGTTAGAGTTGTTTTTCCGTGGTCTACGTGACCTACAAGACCTATATTGGCTTCAGGTGTTCCATTGCTCATGATTTACTCTTCTTCCAGTAGCTCTTCGACAGGTTTGTCTCCAGACTCAACTACCTTCGTGTTCAACTGCTGGATTTCTCCAGAAACAGTGTTCCCACGGACTGATTTTCTTCTTCTAACGCCGTTTCCATCTTCTCTGATTCCTGTGCCTTCGTTAAGTAGGATCTGTGTCCTTTCAACGCCGTCAATCGACTTCCTCATCGGGAATCCCTGCTTGTCACTTCCTCCTGTGACTTCCAGAGTGTAACCATCTAATCCGATGATTTCTCCGCTGAAAGTATCACCTATCTCTGTTCCAATTATCTGAGAGTTTTCCTCTACTTCTTTCTGAAAAGTCTTGCCGTCTTCAGTTCCAACTGTAATCTGCATTAGTAATTTTCACCTGCTCAGTCCATCAAAGCCTTCAAAAAAGGCTTTCAGATTTTTCCGAGCATCAAACTAATGACCTGTAAAGCTTATCAATCCTTCCTGAGGGAAGAGGAACTGTTTTTTATCCAACCTTTACTCAACTTACACAATAATGAATAGAGGCCTGATCACAGGAATACTGGGAAGATTCCTTCAGATATATGCGGTGCTTGTGGCTTTACCGGCTCTACTAATATTTATTTACCCGGAACCTGTGTCTAATTTCTACATCTTCACCGGTACTGCAGTCTTCACTTTCACAGCCGGAACCGTGATGACAAGGATTGGTCATACGGGAGAGCCTTCTGTAAAAGAAGCCATGCTTCTCACAGTACTTGGCTGGATAGTGGCAGTTATCATCGGCGCAGTACCATTAACACAGTACATGCCTGTCATCGACGCAGTATTTGAGGCCTCTTCAGGACTTACAACTACAGGAATATCTCTTGTCCGGTCACATGAAGCTCTTCCTCATTCAATACTTTTCTGGCGAGGATTTATGCAGTGGATTGGAGGACTGGGAATACTCACGTTTTTTATAGCAGTAATCAAGAAATCAGGAGGAATATCTCAGCGACTTTTCTCTGCAGAGGCCCATAAAACAGATCCAGGAAGTATACGGCCTTCAGTCACTAAATCTATAACAGATCTCTGGAGAGTCTACGGATTCCTGACAACTATACTGATAGGGCTTCTTGTTGCATTTGAAATGCCGGTCTTCGATGCACTGGTACATGCTTTCTCGACACTTTCGACAGGAGGATTTTCTTCACAATCAACAAGCTTCGCAGCCTACAGCCCGGAGATCAAAGTAGTAACTACATTATTCATGCTTTTCGGAGGGATAAACTTTGTCATCTTCTACAGAGTACTTAGAGCGGATTACAGGCCTCTAAAAAAGAATACAGAGTTCAAAGCGTACGTTTCGGTCTTTCTGATTCTTTCAATTCTTCTGGTACATGGATTCTTAGGTAAGACATCTCTACCTGTTATAGACGGCTTTTTCCAAGGTGCATCGTTTATTTCATCGACAGGATTTTCTACAGTAGATTCAATGATACTCTCTCCCGTCTTCCAGATAATGCTCATAGCAGTGATGTTCATGGGAGGTTCACTGGGCTCTACTTCAGGAGGACTGAAGACTTTCCGTGTAATAACGCTGTTTAAGTTACTGAAGACGAGACTAGACGCTTACACTCTGCCTAAATCTGCTGTCAACAGTGTGAAGATCGATGGCGCAATACTGGATTCATCTGCTGTTAAAACAATATCCGTACTGTTCTTCACATGGATTGTTACCTGTTTCATGTTGGGGATTTTCCTCGTAGGAATCGAAGGCTACAGTTTCAAGGGAGGCCTGTCAGTAGCTGTCTCATCACTTGGGAATATGGGGCCTGTGTTTATCGATCAGGTTCTCGTAGAGGCCTCTGTTCCTTCCAAGATCTTTATTGTGGTGGCTATGATAGCTGGTCGATTGGAGATGCTTCCGTTACTCGCAGTTTTTAATAGGACAGCGATCAAAGACTGAACATATGTATGTTGTAGTTGCCGGGATAAACTCGATGTCGAAAAGACTGGTCAAAAGTCTTGAAGACAGACACGATATCGTTGCCATCGATGAAGATGAGGATCAATGTGACAGACTTTACTCGGAGAGCGGTGCAACAGTCATCCACAGATCGCCTGGAACTATAACAGCTCTTGAAGACGCAGGAATCACATCAGCCGACGTCGTTATCGCCGCCCAAAAAGAAGACAACGAAAACATGGTAGTCTGTACACTGGCCAAGAAATACGGCGTGCCTAAAGTAGTAACAAGAGTAGAGAACGAAGAATACGTCGATGCTTTCAGGATAATCAACGCCCAACCTATCAGCCACAATGATATTCTTCTATCAGAGTTCCTTTCAGCTGTAGAGCATCCTCAACTTGTTAAACTAGCCAACTTAGGGGAAGACCTGGAACTGATCAAGGCCTCTATACAGGAAGGATCAGAACTTGAAGGCCTTTCAAGAGAAAAACTCAGAAAATTGAAGAAGTTCCCATCAAGCTTCGACATAAAAGCAGTGATAAGAGACGGAAAGACAATCGAAGAAGAAAGTTTAAATGAAAACGATGAAATAATCATGATAGGGCCTGAAGACGATAAAAACAAGCTTAACAATTTCTTCCGGAAACACTGATTTTTATGACTGCTATAGTATGGATAAGAAGAAGCCTCAGAGAACACGACAACACGGCGCTTGTAGAGGCCTCAAAGGAACACGATAAAGTTATTCCTTTCTACGTTGTAGATGATGAATACTTTAGGAATGCTGATCTTGGCTATCCGCGTGTAAGGTTCTGGCACGATGCGCTTGAAAATTTCTCGGAAAATCTCAAAGAAAAAGGAAAGAAACTTGTAGTCAGGAAGGGAAAGCCGATAGAGGAACTTGAAAAAATATTAGATGAAACAGATGCCGATGAGTTGTATTTTAACAGGGATTACTCCGGTTATTCGCGCCAGAGAGATGAAAAGGCCCGTGAACTCGATATTGAAGTGAAGGATTTCAAAGACATCGTCATGTTCGAGAAGAAGGAAATCCTGACCTCAAGCGATACGCCTTACAAAACTTATACTTATTACGCGAAGAAATGGTTCAATAAAGAAAAGAGAAGACCTCAGGAAGTAGAGGAATACAATGTCCCGGATCTGGAGAGTGAAACTATTCCTTCAGTCGCTGAGCTCGGATTTGAAAGGCCTGAGGATTTGGAGTGGAGCTGGGAGGCCTCTAGGGAAAAAGCTCTTGAGAAGATAGAAGATTTCAAAGACAAGATCATGGATTATGATCATGACAGGGATTACGCCTGGAAAGACGCCACAAGTAAACTTTCTCCTCACATAAAATTCGGGACAGTCAGTATAAGAGAACTTTTCTGGGAGGCTGAAAGGATAAAGGCCAGGAATCCGAACGAAGATACTTCCGGAGTAAAGACGTGGCAAGAGGAATTGGCTTGGCGGGATTTCTACTTCCAGATGATGTACAACTATCCAGAATCAGAGGAGAAAGCATTGCTTGAACAGTTCAGGAAGATAGACTGGAAAGATAAAAAAGAAAACAAAAACGAATGGGAGGCCTGGGTAAACGGAGAAACAGGCTTTCCATTCGTTGACGCCGGTATGCGACAGTTAAAAAAGACAGGATGGATGCACAATCGCCTGAGAATGGTCGTCACTAGTTTTGCGTGTAAAGATCTGTGGCTCAACTGGAAACAAGTGCATGAATACTTCTCTAAAATGTTTGTTGATGCAGAGAAGGCCTCTATGATAGGGGGAATCCAGTGGGCCTACAGTATCGGTACGGACGCTCAGCCGTACTTTAGAGTCTTTAATCCGTTTACTCAGGGAGAGGACTATGATCCAGATGGAAAGTATATACGAAAATGGGTGTCAGAACTAGAAGATGTCTCTGATGAACATATCCACAGGCCTCATGAAATGAACAAATTGCAACAGCAGGAATGTGGTGTTGAGATAGGTGAAGACTATCCGGAGCCGATTATAGATCACGATGAAAGGAGAAAAGAATCTATTGAAAGATTTGAAGAAGCCCGAGAAGAATAATTTGACCTATTCTGTCGGGGTTAATTCCCTTCCTGGGTTATCCGGCAGTTGATGATTCAGTATTTCTTCTATGGCTTCTTCAGCTGTAAGATCTCCGTTTGCTTCAACATCGTACTGATCTACTCCTTGAAATAATTCATATGCTGTTTCTACAGCTTCTAAAGCAAAATCTGAAAGATTTTCAATATAGTAGTCATTATATCCTCCCATATGAGGTTCTAGAACAGCTGTTCCATTCCCACGGCCTCTCCCGTGTTCCAGAGTAGTGTAAAATCTTATCTCGTCCCCAAGCGCCTGTTTAAGATTCCCATAGGTATTCTCACTGTTCATTATTCATCACTCCGTATACTTGATGCATTGTTTCTGATTAATCCACATAAATAGTGGCTACTTTAGAGGCCTATGGGAGTATCCTTTGATTAATTTACTTAAACATCGGCCTGTAAACTTAATCTAGTGATTGATATTACTGGTAAGAAAGTACAATTCGCAGTCCTATCTCTGTTTCTAATGTTTACTGTTGTTAACGTCTCAGCTGTTTCTTGGGAAAGCCCAAGTTCGGGAGATAGTGTTCAGGATGGTATAGAATTAAACGTTTCAAATGATCAGGATAGTAACTGGATAAATTTTGACGTAGAAGGCCCAAATGATGATGAGGAGAACGTTACTGGAGTGTCTGGAGATGAATACGTGACATATACTCTGAGCGCAGGATCAGGCAACTCAGGACAATACACTGTTGAAGCTTCTGATGATGCTGGAGACACGGAATCAGTTGATTTTCTACTGGATAGAACAAATCCGGATGTAAGTAAGAAAGACAATCGAGATTATGTTCAAGATGATCCGAATCTACAATTCAGTGTGTCCGATGAATTCACAGCTGTGACAGATTTCAATGCTTCGGCAGGATTTGAAGTAACTGTTGAGGACGGCGAGAAAACAAATGTATGTAGTGCTGGAGGAGAATGTACAGTGTCTATAGATGTAGATACTGGAGAAGTTGTTCAGGGAGACACTTTCACTATTGATGTAGAGGCCTCTGATCTTGTAGGAAATACTTTTGATGATTCGTTCTCGTATACTCTAGATAATAGTTTCCAGGCCGATGAGCCTGAGTTTGATATTACCGATGCGGATGAAGAAAATGATGTGGATCTTGACGGGGATGTTGACGTTGATGTAGAACTTACTAATATGGAGGATGAAGAAAGTGATGTTAGAGTCAAGTGTTTGATTGATGGCGATGAAGTTGACACTACTGATTGGGATGACAGTGAAGAGTTTTCATGTACTATTCCTTCTGAAGAAGTAGATGACGAAAATGTTGACGTCAGTGTAGAGGCCTGTGACAGAGCAGGAAACTGTGACTCTTCGGATGATGAAAGTTATACTTTTGATTCCAGTGATCCTGAAATTGAAGAAATCAGTTTCTCAAATGATTACAATGTTTTCACAGAAGATTTTGATGTAAATGTGGAGGCCTCTGATACTGCTTCAGGTGTTGAAGAACTGGAATACTTCTTTTCTGAAACAACGGATGAAGGTGACGGCACAAGCATCGCATACGATGGCGAAGATAGCTTTAAAGCAGATACTGCGTTGATAGATGAAGAAGGACAACATACAATATATGTTAGAGCAATGGATGGAGTTGGAAGATGGAGTGATATACGATCGCTTGAATTTGAGTATTATCCTGATGAAGTACCTACTGTTTCGATTGATGCTCAGGATGACTTTACAGTAGACTCCGGCAACTCAGCAAACATAGATGTTGTGATAGAAAACACAGGAAAGCTTCTTGTTGAGTCAGCGGAGATTACTTCTTCATCTCCCTTGATAAATGAGACGAATACAGTAGAAGATCTTGAAGCCGGAGACTCGAAAAACGCAGAGTTTGAAGTCTCTCCTACAGAGCATCAGACAGGCCTATGGAATATCACTTTTAATTCCGATGATCCCGAAGCCTCTGATACAGTTGAAATACTTGTAGAAGCTAACAGCGATCAGCGTCAAAGAGTTGATACTCGTTTAGAGGAGTACACTTCTCGTCTTGAAAGTCTGAAGTCAAATGCTTCTGATCTGCGTGAAGAAGGCCTTGAATCGGATCTTAACTCATCTCTCAGCTCAGAAGTTTCGGATTTCTCCGCTAAAGTTGATTCGATCAGATCTCACGTTGAGTCAGATCAGTATTACAGAGCTCTTGCAGAAGTAGAGGCCTTGGATGCAGAGTATAACTCTGCTTCGAATACTTTGGATAACGTTGAGGAGGAACACGAGGCCAATCAGTTCAGGCAGACTTTGATGATGCTGGCTTTAGGATTAGTGATTATACTTGCTGGTGTTGGAGCGTTTATCTATACAGGAAAGGATGAAGATGTTGATATTCCGATCGATCTGCCTGAAGGATGGGAGGTCCCGGAACTAGCGATCCGGGAAAGAATTGAAGATGTTTTACAAGATATCAGGGAAAGAATAGATAAGGAGGAAGAGAAGGCGGAAGAGGCCTTTGAAGGCTTCAAGTAAGATTTCTATATTATCTTCTCTGTATCTGAGAATTTTTCTTTTATCAGGCCTTTATCCCTGATGTTCCAGATGATCTTCGACACTTCTTCTGAATAATCCTCATTATTCACTGCAAGTGAAGTAGCGTCTTCTACAAGCAGTTCAATCTGAGGATCTGAGTTTATGGCGTCTATAACTTCTTGATCTGCTCTTGATCCGTTCAGGTAGTTCGATACTGCTGGCTGTGTCACTCCAAGTTTCCTAGCGATCTCCCTCTGCTTGAGGCCATAGTCTTCTTTCAATCCTGACGCTATAAGACTCCTGACGGCTGGAAGAACCTCCTCAGATATTACTTCCACTTCAAACTTCATAACACTGTTATAGAGTTTAATCTTTTTCAAACGCCTAGATGGAACATACACATATATATGGATATCTGAGTAAAGAATTTTGTTGGAAAAAATTAAGTGAAATACGTGAGAGGCCTTCAGTGGTCGGCCTGCTGTACGTCTCTTGAAAGTTTCTCTATATCTGCTGAGAGTGCGTCCAGTTTTCTGCTGACTCTTTCCTTTTCCTTTATGATGTTTTCAACTTTCTCGTATTTTCGGGCAGCTCTATCGAGATCGTGTTGTTCTACGTATGCTGCTTCTGTGTCCATCATCTTTTCGATGACTTCGTCAGCTATCTCCCCCAGTAGGATATTCAGTCCGTAGTAAACGTTTGAACGTACGTATTGGCCTTCAGAGGCCTCGTCTCTTACCATTCTTTTGATCCGTGCGTGTGTGAACGGCAGATCTGCAATCTCGGTATCTTCAGGTACTTGAACCATTGTTTATCACGGTAAAAATTCCTTCTAGAACCTTTTAAGCCTTTCTAAGGCATACTGTTTCGTTTTCTTTAGATAGACGACACATATAAAATCGTTGAAAGAGTTAAACATAGTTATGATTGAAGATCCATCTGCTCTCCTAGGTTTCGTCATTGATGTATTGAAAGCAGTAGTATTGGTTTTACTTGCTATACTGCTTTACAGGGTAGACAGGATAATCGCGTCGTGGCTTCAATCATCCGAAAGTCTAGAGGTCGCCTTCGAAAATATCGAGGAGGCCTCAGAGACATTGAAGAACTTTACAAAATTGGCCTCTAAAATACCGTTCATTGGAAGGAAACTGGATGACAAGAGAGATATAGAGGTGGAATAAGTTGAATGACTTCATCGATGCTATAAATAAGAATACGTCGGAGGATAAAGATTCCAAGGAAGATAATCCAAGCTCTGAACGATACAACAAATTGAAGCAGGAGGAAGCGGATGTAGATACTGAAAGTCCTGCCAAAAAAAGATTTAACGCTTTAAAGGAAGAAGCAAAAAATGAACTGAAAAAAGCAGAGGCCAGAGAGGCCTCTGAAGAGGAAAATGAAGAAGATGAAGAGCCTGGCTTTGTGACTTATTGAGGTTTTCAACTGTGGAGCTTGACAGGATTCCAAGGATCGCCAAGTATCTTTCTGTAATTTTTCTGGTAGGATGGCTTGGAAGAAGTACTGTATGGAACTTTTTGCCTATATATTTTGAAAAACACATGAGTGTATTTCTTGTAGGTATAGCTACTTCACTTCCGGCCCTTTTGACGATAATGCTTGATATTCCTGTCGGAAATCTTGTACAGAGGTCTGGAGAAAAAATTGTAGTCTTTATAGGTCTTATAGCTGGTGCAATCCCTCCGATTTTCTACTTTTTCGCAGTACCTGTCGCTCTTATAGCAGGAAAGTTTGTCGAAGGCTTTGCAAAGGCATTTATCTGGAACGGTAGCTGGAGCCTCTCCCTCAAAAGTGCTGATGAAGAAGTAGAATCGGAGACAGTATCAGTTTTCCTTTTAGGTATTAACCTTGCTCTGGTTCTAGGTCCTTTAATGGGAGGATATCTTATAGCAGCTCAAGGCTTCAATCTTCTTTTCGCACTTTGGACGTTCACTTCGTTCCTGTCAGTACTTCTATTTGCCTCTTATATCGGAAAATCTACGAAAAAACCATTTATAGATTCTATGGAGGAAGTAATGCACAGGAAAACGTATTCAGATGACTGGCACCACCTAAAAGACAACTGGAGCCAGTTAAGACTACCTTTCACACTCGTATTTCTTTACTCGATAATCTTCTCTTTTTACTGGGTAGCCGTTCCACTACTACTGAATCAGGTCTCCGGCGACTTCGCTGTCATGGGAGTAATATTTGCCTTCGCAGCACTACCTAAGGCCTTCCAGTTCGTTTTTGGAGATATAGCCGATAAGATAGGAACCCTCAAAACACTTACTATACTCAGCATCCTACTCGCTCCTGTCTTGATATCCATGAATTATGTATCAGGAATATTTATCGTGGCAGGACTGTTCTTTGTAGCCAGAACGCTTTCATCAGGTATGTCGCCGGCAATCCACGCATTATTTGATTCCAGAGTGCCTGATGATGTTGAAAGTGAACTTGTAGGATTTAATGAGTTATTTAAACACCTTGGACAGGCGATAGGCCCTGCATTGGCAGGAACAATAGCATCGATATGGAGTGTAAACGTTTCCTTCCTTGCAGCAGGCCTTATATCGATTACATTAGTTTTAGTTACTCTTTATGCTATGTTGAAACAGTGATCAAATGCTTCCAATCTCCGGGAACTCGAAATTACCGGCCTCTCTTGATACGGCAACAGCCTTTAATTTTTTCTTATATACATCTTCCTTCAGTATAGGGGACAGAAGTTCGTGTGAAGGAACTTGATTGACTTCTGTGCCGTTTGAAATATTTGAGAAAGCCGGCAAAACGATGATATCTTTTCCTGATTTTGTATCACCGTAAAGTATGCAATCAACTTTCTCTGAAATACCTATATCATCTTCAAGAGACAGAGCAGGATGTTCGTGTCCTATCACGATTGTATTATAATCCAAATCATCTGAGATCTCTTCAGGCCTTTTATCTCCGTGAATAAAAAGTATTCCATCTTCCAGGAAATACTCATTTAATTCAAGGCCTTGTTCTTCAACAATATCCTCAACAAACTTGTCGTGATTTCCTTCAACTACTATCGCCTCGTCGAAACGACGCTTCAGATGTTTCAGGAGTTTCTTGATTTCCTGTTTTTCGCTGTATGAATTTCTATTGAACTCGTTCTTAAGGTCTCCGTTCAGAAGCACTCTGGATGCTCCTGTACTGCTGCGAGCCTTTTCGATATCCTCAAGGATATCGTCGAAGTGGAACTTCGGGACGTAACTTCCTTTGGCAGTCATTGATCCCTCCAGGCCTAGATGTAGATCAGAAAGCACAAGAAGATCCATCTCAGGATGATAGATGGCCGGGATACCTTCGATACTTTGGAATCCTTTTATCTTCATTTAGTTGTTGAGTTTCGCCCAGACGTTTAAAAGCACGTTGAATATGTCGTCATCTGTAGAGGCCTGTACGAACTGAGCTCCATTTTTACGTGAAATTTCCTCTAGCTCAGTAACATGGCTCTCCATCTTGTCTCTGTAATCTTCTCTAGTTTTCCTTGAAAGAAAAGTCCTCAATTTTGATTTAGATTCAGGATCCTTCAAGATTTTATCTCCCTCGAAATCCGGATCCAACTCGGTAGAGTCAAGAACATTCACAACGATTGGATTCGTGTGTTTCAGGCTTTCAAGCCCGGCCTCTATCTTCTCAGGGTCAGCAAGGAAGTCGGACAGTATAATTACTGCCGACTCGTTCCGAATCCGTGTACTGTACTCTGTTACACATTCCTCTATACGGCTTTCAGGAGTCTTTCTTGTATTATTTAAGACGTCAACAAGCTCACTGATGTTGGAGGTACGTCTTCCGGAGGAAAGATTCGTTAATGTTTCTGAGAAAACAGAGTAAGAATACTTATCATTAGTATTTTGGCTCATCTTAGCTACTCCAAGGCCTAGCTTCGCAGCGTACTCATACTTGTTCACGTTCCCATAATCCATTGAACTGCTTCTGTCAAGAAGTATATGGATGTTTAAACGACGTTCCTCTTCGAAACGCTTGACAAAATAATCTTTCGTCCTTGCATAGGCCTTCCAGTCCATTTTTCTGATATCATCGCCGGGAATATACTCTTTGTGGTCCTTGAAAACCATTCCCTGGCCTGTATGGGAGCTTTTCTGCTCTCCGCTTTGAATGCTTGAAGCGTTACGCTTCAAGGCCATTTGAAATTTTTCAAGTTCCTCGAGGTATTCTAGATCTATCATACTCTGTTTGTAATATTTTCTATAACCTTGTCGGAGTCGAGTCCTTCTTTTTCAGCTTTGAAAGTCAGTCCTATACGGTGTCTCAGGACAGGCTTTGCCATAGCATTTATATCCTGATTTGAAACGTGATTTCGACCTTCTACCAGTGCTCGGGCCTTTCCAGCGATTATCAACTGGATTGAAGCCCTTGGAGAGGCCCCATATTCAAGGTTATGATCTTTTCTGGTGTTTTTAACTATCATGATAGCTCTGTCTCTTATATCATCGGCTATAGGGACTTCTCTCGTAAATTCTTGCATTTTTGTTACAGAGGCCTGTGATACGACTTGATTCAGTTGTGGGGAGTAATCAAGTTCATTTGTGAAACGGTTCACTATCTCTCTTTCCTCATCGGTGTCAGGGTAATCCAGTTCCACTTTCATCATGAAACGGTCTCGCTGGGCCTCTGGAAGCGGATATGTTCCTTCCTGTTCAAGCGGGTTCTGTGTGGCCATCAAAAAGAACGGTTTGTCAAGACTGTAGCTCTGGTTTCCCACAGTTACTTGTTTCTCCTGCATGGCTTCAAGCAATGCGGACTGTGTCTTAGGTGTCGCACGGTTTATCTCATCGACAAGTACCATGTTAGCGAAGATAGGTCCTTTCTGGAAGACAAAGTCTGTACCCGTCTCCGATTCTTCGATTATATGTGTTCCTGTGATATCGCTGGGCATAAGATCTGGTGTTGCCTGTATACGGGAGAAGTTTAATCCGATGACGTTCGACAGTGTGTGGATCATCTTCGTCTTTCCCATCCCTGGATTTGATTCAAGTAGAATGTTTCCGTCGCACAGTATAGACGCTATCACCTGATTGATGACTTCGTCCTGTCCGACTATGACCTTGCCTATCTCGTTCTTTATCTCCTCGATTTTCTGATTCAGCTTCCTGTATTTCTCCGCATTATCCACAGTTCCTACAAGGCTCATACAATACTATTTTGTTCTCGAGATTTAAATTCCTATTCAGAGGCCTCTAATTCACGGAGTGAATCACTGTATCTTTTCGCCAACTCTCGATCCTCATCTAAACCACTCATAGTCGAATCAACTGTAAACTCTTCATCCTCAGTGTTGAATGAAAACTCCTGTTCAGAGGCCTCGCCAGTTCCTTGAATCTCAAACTGGAGGTCGCGTTCCTGAATATCTATATCAGTTGGCTCTCCAAGTATCTGAGATCCGTTTCTGACATCGATTTCCTGCTCTTGATTTCCTTCATTATCTCCTCCAAGCTCTGGGAACAAGGCTTGATCAGGTCCTTCGATATGGATATTCAATAAGCCTGAGAAGATAGTAAGGAAACACAAAGCTCCGATAACAAGCACTTTCTTGATTATCTCTTGGCTCGGGATTATACTTTCTGAAGTCACTTCTCTTGCTGTCTCTACAAGCTCATCGAAGAGGGCCTGTGAAGCGATATTCTTATTGTCAATATTGTCTCTTGCTGTCCTAAGTATCTCATTTAACTCCGGATTCTTCTCCTCGTATAGTTCCACGTTATACTTCCTTACTCTGTAGATCAGGTCAAATAGAAAGAACACGGAAGTAAATCCTGCCAATACATGAAAATTACTGTAAGGCCCGGTTATCTCAAGATCCAAAGTATAGACAGCCAGATTCCCTATTAGAAAAACTATCATAGCATCTAGACAAGTCTGCAAAAAATTGATCTTGATGAACTCTATTTTCAGACGCCGGAGTAGTTTCTCGACTTTCATAATCAATCAATTGCGAAGTATATATCGCATCTGTCTTCAGCTGTTTCAGTCAAGTTGGCTTCAGCACAGACTAGCTCAAAGTCCAATCTCATTTCATCCCTGCTCTCCCGTACATTCTCTAAAGTACTTTCAGTTTCATTTAAATCTCTCCTGAGATTGTCTCTCTCATTTCTTGCTTCACTTAGATTTGACTCGAGATTTGATATCTCTCGATCAGTTGATGTCCTGAGTTTTTCCAGATCTGTTTCAACACCTGAAACTTCTGTCTGCAAACTGTCTCTAGTTTCCCTCAACTCTGATATATTCTGTTTTGCCTGTTTTAATTCGGCTTCTGTGTTTTCAAGTTGTGTGGAAAGATTTTCTCTTGTTCCGACAAGCTCTCCAAGCTCCTGCTGATATATGACAGAAGCTCCTGCGAGTATAGCAAGCACCATGACTGTAGTGATAAGTAGAAAAGGATTCAATTTCCTCTTCAAAAAATTATTATCCATCATAGCTAAAGGCCTCTAAAAAATTGTTTGTGGCCGAACTGTTTATTACTTTGGCTTATCCAGTACATGCTTTTGAGTGGATTTTAAGTAAGATTTAACACTATAATTTTAATGTGTCAGAGTCAAAAGATCATCCCGGATTCGGGTACGTCTTCAAGACAGCAAACGGATCCTCGTGGGAGAAAAAAGTGAGGAAAGGGAAGATACAGTCCTTAGAAGACGTTAGAAGTGATGACGGCCCGGGCTCGATAAAGGCATTGATGGGGGAGCCGTGGAAAGCACTTAAAGTAAAGTCTAATAGTCGTGGAGGCCCGCCTTACGGACTTGCGATAAACTCTGCGGACAAGTTTGACAGTGATCTCGAGTACACTGTTGAAAAAGTAGAGGAAAGCACCTATGTCTCTCCTGATAGCCAGTTACATAATCAGTTGATGCAACAGCATCAAAACGCCGAGCAAAGAGTCAAAGAGACGAAAAGAAATCTTTCACAGCTACTTAAACAGAAACACATGCTGGAGCACGATATCAGAAAACTGAGATCAAGGATTGAAGATATCGAAGAAGATAATGAGACCAGGATAAAGGCTGATTTCGTGGAGCTTGTTGACGGCGCAGGTGCTGCTGGCCAAGGAGGAGGCGATAGAGCAGCTCTAAAGTTCTTGAGGGACCAAAACTTGTATCCTTCTATAGTAGCGGACTTCAATGAGATGGACTCAATAGATGATCTGAAATCGGCCAAGGACAAGGCATCTGAGTATGAAGATAAAGACGCAGATGATTTCGAGGACGGAAAACTGGCTCATCTTCCGGCAAACGTGAAAGCTATTCTAAGGAAGAAGTACGCAATGTACGAGAAATGGAAGGATATGTACGGAAGCGAGATACAGAGAAAGTTAAGAGAGCTGAAAGGAGAGTTGAAGGGGATTGAAAGAGCTATAGAGGAGACAGAGGAGTATCTAGAGCCGTATGTCCGTGATATGGAGATGATAAACAATAAGTCACAGGAGGAACTGGCCTCTGATTTAAAAAGACATATCCAGTTGCGGGGATACAGTTCGATGTTTACTCAGAGGAAATATGTAATATATAGAGGCCTGAAGAATACAGGTGAGGATGTTGTAGTTACTGATGACGAAGATGAGATAACTCATTACAGATTAGTTTTCCTTCATCAGGTGCATGCTAATCTTGCTGGTGGGGCGGAGCCTACTGATCCAAAACAGGGGCCTTCGGTCGTTAAAGTCTTCTGGCACCCTGCTATAGTTGATAAGTTTACGTTTGAGAATATATTCAAGGCTCGTATAGATGAAGTTGAGAAAGATTTGAAACTGAAGATTCGAGAGTATACAGGAGAGATAGATACTAAACACGGTGAAAAATTGAAAAACAATCGGCTGGATAAGGATATGTCTATAGCTGATTTAAGAGAGGCCTTGCAGGAAGAAATCGATGAAAGGATTCCTCTAGAGAAATCTGCATATTTAAGAAGAGTTGAAGATGGTTTTGACGAGATAAATGATAATTTTACGGACGAAGAGGTGAAGGCTTTGGATGATATACTGGATACTGATTTCCATGAAGAAACGGATAACAGTCCTGACTTCTACGAAGGTGTAAATAAAAAACTGAAAATCTTTACAGGACAGGTCGATGAATACCTAGTAGATGAACAAACGGCATGGGGCGATCTCGAACATGAAATGAAGTTCGAGTACTACTACGATCTGAAAATAGGCCTAGGCCTCTTCACAATGAAGTGATCCACAGATGTCATTCCTGCTCAACTTCATGGACAAACTGAAAGACAAGGAAGAAGACGTGGATGGCTTCAAAGACATGAACTATCAGGTAGGGAACACTACAGGGATGGATGTAGGGCAGGAGCCAGGCCCATTGTATCAAAGGATAGGAAGCACAGCACAGAAAGGAGGAGAAGTCCTTGAAATACTCTTACAAAATCCAGCAACTTTTCAAGTTGACAGAGAGGATGTACTGAATGTTATCTCACAATTAGGTGTCGATGTTACTTTCCACGGAAATACAGATCTCGGGTATGGGGCAGCTTACGCAACAAGAGCACAAGGAGTTCAGGCAGGGTACAATGTAGTCCACAGATACTTCACTCGTTATCTTGAACAATTAGCAAGCTTCAAAAAAGAAGTTGAAGAAGAATACGAATTTGATGTTGGATACGTCAATATGCACGCATCAACAGAACAGATACCGCCTCTTGAAGAACAGATAGCCAGCGATAAATCACTTGATCCTTTTGGATACTCCATAGATGAAGTAGATAGCGAGGAACAAAATATATACAGGAACAAAGAGTTCATGGAGCTTCTTTTTGATTATATGATAGTTGAATATGTTGAGTTGACACAATATTATGATAGGCTTTTTTCACGTTACTCTAACTGGTTTAAAGATCAATGGCAGGAGGCTCAAGAAAAAGAAGCTGACAAACTTTATTTTTCGGAACTTCAGGGAAATATAAGGAAAAAGGCAGGCCTTATTGAGACAGCTGCTCAGACAGATCAGGGAGCTTCTTTTACATTCAAAGAGAAAATCGAGGAGAATGATCTTTCCAGCCCTGTGGAATTTCCTAATCCTCGAAATCCTGAAGATTCTGTAAAAACAACATCACTTAAAGATGTAATACAGCAGTATAGCAGGAGAGGTATTGAGATTAGAACTCTTTCTGAGATTGTATACAATATTCAGAATGATTCTCCTGTAAACAATTTATCCTTCGAATTGAGCAGTTCTGATAAGAGTATGATTCTTAGGGAGCTAAATGATGTAATGAATGCGTTGTGGACAGGTAATGGAACTGGAAAGGGTCTTTCACTTCAAGGAAAGATTTCTGCTTTGACAAATAGGCTAGATATACAAGGGAGTACAATATTGGATAGAGCGGATACTGATGAAATTCGTGATAAGGCGAAGAAGGTTTTTGCAGGTCGTGAAGAAGCTTACGATGATCTGCGTGATGAGAAAGGACGACTGAAATATTTACAGCTACTGGATAAGCTTATCAATCAGACGCGTCTTGGTCGCGAAATTGAGAAGGAATCTACTGTTTTCTATAATATTATGCCGGCTTGGCTGACTAAGGCAGATAAAGAATACGAAGGCCATCCAGGCTTTGAGGCCCCGCGTTTTATCTGGGAGACTATAGTTGAAGATAATTATGATCTCGACTTCAGTGATTATGGAGAGATTAAGAACAAGCTTGATTCGGACAGGGAGTTCAGGATTGATGTTACTGCTGCTGTAGCTGCAACTTATCTTTGGGGGCAGTTCACTCAGAGAACTGATAATTTTGATGGAGATGAGAAATCAGGTCTTGATCCGGCTCAAGATATTACTTGGATAAGATGGATGAATAGATATGGATTGAAGACTAATATAGAGGCCATGTATGGTGATCCCGGAAATTTGTTGCGTTTATGGAGGCCTAAGGATATATCTGTGGCTTGTAGGGCTGTGAATTTGACTGCTAGAAAGAGGAAAGATGATTGGGAGGAAGAGTTCAAAGGGAATCCGTTGAAGTTCACTGTGGATCTTGAGCATACGGCCAGCTTCGGTGTTGATCCTGAGGTGGAATTGGAGAAAATGATCGAGCAGGAGGAAAAACTTGCTGAGGATGATAGATTTGATATCGATCCGGATAAGCCTCTGGCTAATATATTGAAGTCTTACCACTTGACCAAACCTGGATTTGAACAGCAAGGTATTCACCGTCACGGACCTTTCATGCGCGGGGATACGGTGCTTTACCGTTACATGTACAAGATGATTGAGGCTGGCTTCTGTAGACAGGAAGATGATAAAGGGATAGTGATGTTTGAGATAGGAGGAGAGTATGCTGAGACTCTTTACACGACACGGATAGCTATGGATTTGATAGAGCTTGGTGTAAAGCCTGAAGAGCTTGATCCGGCCCGATTACCGGAGGATGGAGATTATGAAGATAGAAAACAGGCTCTTATGGCCCGTTTCTTCGGACTTGATGAATCTTCAACAAGCATGGAGTGGACAAAGATAGAGGAACATGCATTTGATCCTTTAGACGGGCTGCTTGAAGCAGAGGACTTCGACTTCACTTATTCTGGACGAGCAGCTACTGATAATGGTACAAGGCCTGGAGAATGGCTGAATGAACAGTACAGATAAAAATTTTCTCTCCAATTTGATTCAGTAGCTGAAGTTTACTAATTCTTTTGATATATCCTTGATCTTCTGTGGAGCAATTACGCGTGTAGCCTCTGATCTGGGACTGAAAAAGTTTAATCCGAAGTAATCTCTTGAGTTCTCCGAATAGCTGACTCCAGGGAAAATTATGTCGCTACGGTTTAAACTGTAATCTATATCTCTGTCGTTTTGTTTTTCTCCTCGTATACTGTCTATATCTGCCATTAGATAAGATAATAGAGTTCCGTCAGTCTGTCGGAGATCATCAAAATCAAGCAATATATTGTTCTGCGGGACTTCGATTTCTTCAAATATTTTAGAGGCCTCCATATAGGCTCTTGGAACGGTGTAATCCATAGTTGGAGCCATTATATTTTCTATATTCTCTGTCTGTTCTTCTATATTCTGTAATTCTTCTCTTCTACTGTCGGGACTGTGGTATCGGACTTTCATACCTCTTAGTCCCTCCTTCAAGAAATCTCTGTACGCTTCAGGTGCGAATACTTTCTTGGCTTCATCAAGTTCTATTAACAACTCAACGCTTTCCTCCATGTATCTCTTACGTGAATCATCCGGTACGCCCATGAAGGCAAACACATCGACTTCGTTAAATCCATCTAAAAAGGCCTCTATATCTGTATGATCTATTTCATCTGGATCGGTACGTGTTCTGATCTCCCACGGCACTAGACTCTCCGAAATTTTGTTCATTGATGGGTCACAAATGCTGAATTTAATTTTATAAGTTTGCTCTGAGCATTTTTGAACTGTGTATCTGATATGAGCTCAAAGGATAAGATGAAGAGGATGAGAGAGAAGTCCCAGGAAAGAAGATTTGAATCCGTGGAAAAGTTCTCTGAACAGTTAAATGAAAAACTAGGCGATAAAGTTAAAGTTGTTGCTGTTTGGGGAAGCGTGCCTCAGGGAGAACACGGAGTAGACAGCGATATCGATACACTTGTAGTTCTTGACGATACTAAATTGAAGAAAGATGTTCCAAAAGACGCCAAGAAGAAGATAAGACGAAAAGTAACTTCTCTGGCTGATGAAGTAGATGAAAGAATAACTATACAGTATTTCCCATTCCTTACAGAGTTCTGGGACTCACTGAGGAAGGGAGAACCACTGGCTATTGAAGCAGTGAGAAATGGAGAAGCCGTATACGACACAGGAATCTTCATGCCGGCAAAAAGACTTCTCCAGAGAGGGAAGATTTCTGGCACACAGGAATCAGTTAAAAAGAGACTAAAACTGGCTGCAACAGGATACAAGAAAGCCGAAAAGAATCTGAAGGCCTCTACACCACACAAACTGGAACAGGTAGTTGCCAACGCAGGACAGGCCCCTATAATGCTTGTAGGAAAAACACCTCCCGGAAAAGAGAAAGTACCGGATGTGCTTGAGGAGATGTTTGTAGAAAAAGGAATGTTGGAAGAAGAGGAAGTCAAAAAGGCCCGGGAAGTAGTCGAGTTTGCAGATGTAGGCGAGAAAAATCCTGAAGAAGTCACAGGAAAAGAAGTAGATGAACACCTGCAGAAAGCCGATGAATTCGTCAGAAGAATGCATAAACTTGTCTCACAACTTGGCTCAAGGAAAAAAGTAAAGGATATAGTTGAAGACTACAAGAACTTCCTGAAAGCCAACGTCGCAGCTCTTCGTTCCAAAGGCGTAGAGCCTCCACAGGACAAAGATGATCTTCCAGAGGCCGTTGAAGAGAATCTAGATGTCGGAGAGGCCCACATGGAGATGTTCGATAAATGGGATGATATTATCTCAAGCATCAGAGAAGAAGACATGGACTCTGTTGATGAAAAAGAACTTTACGAACTCAAGAACGACACTAGAGAGTTCATCTCTGATGTCGGAAAGGATATCAAGGAGATGAAGAAAGATGAGGATATCACTCCGGAAGTCGATCCGGAAGACGTAGCTGGAAAGGCGGCCGATGAAGATATAGTTCCTGAAATAGATGAAGAAAGTGAGAAAAAGTCTGAAGAGTAGAGAATCAGGACTTAGAGGCCTTTAATTTTTCCTAGGCCTCTGATTTATCTTTCATCCTGCATTTCTTTGATCTTCTTCATCCTGAAAGTTTCCTCTCTTTCGTTCTCTTCAAGAGTCTGAGAGACGTAGTCAAGAGCACTGTTCATATCCGGAATAGTCTTATGCTCCAGTGCATTTACTCTTCTTTTGGTCTTTTCTATCTCTTCAAGTAGCTTGAGTATCTTTGTCTGCGTCTCGGCAGCCTCTACTATTTTCTCTACGAGTTTCTCATGCTTCTCAGCAGTCGAGTCTATTCTTGAAGAACTCGAGCTGATGCCGTATTCCCTGTTCAGGATATGTTTCTGAACTTCTATGGATTCAATCTCAGGAACAACAACTCCCATGATATTCTGTTGAGTGGTCTTCAGTTCGGGTTCATTCTCAAGATTCAACGCATTGGCCTTTACACTATCTTCTCCATCGTATACTTTGGCCAACTTGAGTTTCTCCTGCGCCTCTACGTAAAGCTGTGAGAGATCTTCATTAACGTCACGTGCGTCTCCTATAACTTGCATGAACTCATGGATAAGGCCATCCCGTTTCTTTTCAAGGATGTCGTGCCCATCCTCTGCCATCTGGATGCGATCCTTTAATCGGAGTTCCTCACTCCTTGTTGGCTTTACATCCTCGGACATTAGAAATCACCTCTCAGGGAGACGCTCTTCACGCATCTCAGGATCAATACGAGTCAGTTCGCCTTCAGGAACGATCGAAAGTAGATCCCATGAAAGATCCAAAGAGGCCTCTATATCTCTATTTTCATCAAATCCCTGTCCAACGAATCTCTTCTCGAACTGCTTTGTGAATTCCAGAATCTTTTCATCTCTATCGGATAGAGCATCCTCTCCAACAATAGACACAAGATCTCTCAGGTTTTCTCCTTCAGCGTAAAGAGCGTAGAGCTGATCTGAAACATCTCCGTGGTCTTCACGCGTATATCCTTCTCCGATACCGTTGTCTTCCAAACGTGAAAGGCTTGGAAGGATGTCGATAGGAGGATTTAATCCCTGATTATCCATACGTCTGTCGACGACTATCTGGCCTTCTGTAATGTATCCAGTAAGATCGGGGATCGGATGTGTCTGGTCGTCGTTAGGCATAGTCAAAATTGGAAGCTGAGTAACTGATCCTTCTTCTCCTTCGATTAATCCTGCTCTCTCGTAAAGCTCAGCAAGATCAGTATACATGTATCCGGGATATCCTCTTCTTCCTGGAACTTCCTCTCTAGCTGCAGACACTTCACGAAGTGCATTACAGTAGTTTGTCATGTCTGTCATGATGACTAGGACATCCATTCCTTTCTCGAAAGCCAGGAATTCTGCAGTCGTAAGAGCCATTCTTGGAGTGATGATTCTCTCCGGTGCTGGATCAGAGGCCTTGTTCAGGAATACTACTGATCTTTCCAGTGCTCCTGTGTCTTCGAATTCCTCGATGAACTCTTGGGATTCTTCTTCTGTAATTCCCATTCCTGCGAATACTACTGCGAAGTCTGTATCCTCTCCTTTGACATCTGCCTGTCTAGCGATCTGTTTCGCTAGCTCGTTGTGTGGAAGACCTGATCCTGAGAAGATTGGAAGCTTCTGACCTTTTACAAGAGTGTTCGCAACGTCGATGCTGGAAATCCCTGTCTGGATAAAGTCTTCAGGAAGCTCTCTCGAGTAAGGATTAATGGCCTCTCCCTGAATATCTCTTTCTTCTTCAGGGATGACTTCAGGCCCATCATCGATAGGATTTCCTGTACCGTCGAGGATCCTTCCAAGAAGATCCTCTGTACATGGCATCTTCACGTTTTCATCCATGAAACGGACTCTAGCGTCTTTTCCAAGTCCTTGTGTTTCTTCATAGACCTGTACGACTACAACATCCTTTGAAGTTTCAAGTACTTCTCCTCTCTTTACTTCGCCTTCTGGAGTCTCAATCTCAACGATGTCTCCATAAGCGATATCTCGGGTTTTCTCCACAAATACAAGCGGGCCTTTTACCTGTTCAATCGTCTGATATTCTTCTTGAGTCATTGTCTAAAGTCACCTCTGGTGAGTTTAAGGCAAGTTAGAAAATCTTGCATTTTCGGTCACCTCTCAATCTCCGAGAACTCTTCCTCCATTTGATCCCGGATTTCATTCATCTTTTCAACATAGTCGTCGGCAGTTTTCACTTCACTAATCCTGTTCTTTGATTTGAGTGAAACGATATCCTGCACAACTGCTCCATCTTCAAGAGCTTGGTATGCTTCATCTCCCCATTCGAGGATAAACTCCAGTATATCAAATGTTTTCTCCGGTGAGGAGTACTGGTCTACAGGATGGAAAGCATTTTGCTGCAGGTAGAACTGCTTGATCATGCTTCCGATCTCCAGAGTAAGTCTTTCTCTATCAGGTAAAGCGTCCTTTCCAACAAGCTGGACTGTTTCCTGAAGTTCTCCGTCTTTCTGAAGGAGATCCTTCATCCTCTGGATATTATCCTGCCAGTCATCATCAACTTCTTCCTCAAAGTAGGTCGAGAGCATTTCACTGTAGCCTGAATAAGAGTCATCCCAGTTAATCGATGGGAAGTGCCTCTTTTCTGCCAGATCTTTATCTAGCGCCCAGAAGTTTTTAACGACTCTTAGTGTGTTCTGAGTAACTGGTTCCGAGAAGTCTCCTCCTGGTGGACTGACTGCTCCGATAATTGAAACTGAACCCGGATCGTCTACACCTAGAGGCTCGACTCTTCCTGCTCTTTCGTAGAACTCTGCAAGCCTTGAGGAAAGGTATGCTGGATAACCTCTTTCTCCAGGCATCTCTTCCAGTCTTGCGGAAATCTCTCGCATGGCTTCTGCCCAACGAGATGTTGAGTCTGCCATCAGTGCGACGTCCAGTCCCATGTCTCTGAAGTACTCTGCGATAGTTACTCCGGTATATATTGAAGCTTCTCTAGCTGCTACAGGCATGTTTGATGTGTTTGCAATCAGTACTGTTCGATTAATGATTTTGTCTCCTGTCTGTGGGTCTTCAAGTTCTGGGAATTCTTCCAGTACTTCTGTCATCTCGTTCCCACGTTCTCCACATCCAATGTACACAATGATGTCTGCGTCGGAGAACTTGGCCAAGCTCTGCTGTGTAACTGTTTTTCCTGTTCCGAATCCTCCAGGAACTGCTGCTGTTCCTCCCTTCGCGATCGGGAACAGTCCATCCAGAACTCTCTGTCCTGTAACTAGAGGAACTTCAGGCTTCAAGTTTTCTTCTACAGGTCTTTCATCTCTGATAGGCCATTCCTGTCTCATGGAGATTTCCTCTCCGTTTTCAAGCTCTACTACAGTCTCTTTGACGTTGTGTTCTCCGCTTCTAACTTCTGATATTTCTCCTCCTTCGCTGTTGGGAGGAACCATGACTTTGTGGTTGCCGTACTCCACGTCTACTTTTCCGATCACATCTCCAGCCTCAACAGTATCTCCTTCTTCAACTGTAGGCCTGAAATCGTATTCCTCGTCTAGATCAATTCCTGGAGCATCCTCTCCTCTGGCGATGAAGTCTCCCGTCATCTCCTGGAGTGTTGGCAGAGGCCTCTGAAGCCCATCGTAGATAGAAGTCAGTAGACCTGGTCCTAGTTCTACTGAAAGCGGTTCTCCTGTGTTCTCTACAGGTTCACCAGGCTTTACTCCTGTCGTCTGTTCGTATACCTGTATGTATGATTTTTCTCCTTCTATCTGAATTACTTCTCCCATAAGGCCTTCCTCGCCGACCTGGACGACGTCGTACATCTGTGCGTCCATGTCTGTGGCGATGACTACAGGCCCTGCTACTTTGTGAATCTCTCCCATAAGTTAATTGATCACCTTTGAAAACTTCTCGACTTTTAGATTGTTCATTGTTTAAATTTACACCTTTAGCATAATTTTTACAGGCCTCTAAGTAATATCGGCCCCTATAGCTTTCTTGATTTTATCCTGAAGCATTTCACTTTCAGCCTCCTCGCTTAAAGTAACGACTACAGGATCAACGCTTGACTGAACGTTCTCTGTCATTCTTGGAGACAGTTTGGAAAGATCTTTTTCTTCAATAACTACTATACCTAGATCATTGCTTTCCAGAAGTTCGTTCAATTTTTCACTGTAGTTTTCTGTTCCATAAGTTCTTTTGATCCCTGCCAGACGGAAACCTGTCGTAAAATCGGAATCCCCTATAACGGCAATAGTTTTCTTCCCTTCTTCCTTGTTTTCGCTCATTCTGCAATCACCAAGTTCTCTCTAATTTTCTCCTCACTTTGGATTCCTGTGGCCTTTGACTGAACCATTATACGAAGATTTTCAACCTCAACCATCTTTGCAACAGCAAAAGCCATTACAGGCGCAAGGCCTAGAGGAGATGTTCTCAATGTTTTCAGAGATTTCTCGAGACGGGCTACTTCAAGACGATGCTCAAGCTCTTCAAGTTCTTCAACACCATTTGTGTCCCAGTTTGAATCCCTCAATATCTCCATACACTCATCAAAGTCTTCTGCCTCAGTACAGGCCTCTACAGTACTTGTACTGTCAGGATGGAAGCATCTTTCCCTTATCTGTTCATTTTCTACTCCGTATTTCTTCAGTCTTAGAACTATCCTCAAGTTTTCATATTCAAGTTCAGTTCTAACAAAATCCTCAAGTTTTCTGTTCCCTGTTTGTCTGGCTAACTTCTTCAGTTCATCGAAGTAGGCCTGATCGATACTTTTCTCTAATTCCTGTAGATTCATTTCCTTGTTCAGATAATCCGTATAATCTACGAGTCCATCAAACTCTACTGAACTTATTATCTCGCTGAAATCTTTTTCGAACAACTCTTTGAGATCTTTCTCAGAATACTTGAATCCTGGCGAAGTTATTCTGTCGAACTCCTCGTTCTGATCCTTCAATCTGAGGATCTTCTTTATATTTTCAATATCGTATCTTCTGAAATACACTTCCAATGTCTTTGAAAGACTTGCAGGACTCATCTCCACAAGATCTGAAAGTGTACGTGCAGCATTTCTTTTAAGTGCTGTCTCCACGAGCTCTGTTCCATCAAGTATCGATCCAAGCTCGTTTATTTCTCTGCCGTACTGTCCTTCCTCCAATTTTCTCGCGATTCCGTTAGCCTCCATCTTCATTAAAGACTCGTAATCGCTCTTTTCAAGCAACTGAGCTCCTTTAGCTCTCACACGAGCGTTCAAATACGGATAATCTTTTGGAATCTTAGAAGAGATTTTCCCTGCAATACTCATTTTATCACCCGAACAGTTTCTCCGCTACATCCTGTCTGTGCTTGCTGCGGAAGTCATCAACGATTTTACTGAAGCTATAGTTGAGCTGTCTTTCTCCATCCTCTGAAACTAGCATAAATCCATCTACATCAGATGACTTGAACTCCAAGTCTGTAACTTCTTGGAACGAGTCGTCTCCTTTTACAAGTCCAACAGTGAAGTTACTCTCTTCAATAGCTTTCTCCAGCATTTCTTTCTTTTCTGAACTATCTAACTCACTGAGTTCTTCCTTGAATTTTTCGAACGCCGAATCCAGTGATTTTTCTTTGGCCTCTAGCTTCGTTTTTTTGGCTTCCATGTTCGCATTGGATACTGTCTTCCGTTCAATCGCCTCTTTCTCCTCTTCTATTTCATCCTCTGCTTCACTTTTTATCCTTTCAGCTTCGCTTTCTGCTTCTTCAAGAATTTCCTCTTTTTCTTCCTCTGCTTCTTCTAGGATTCTCTCTTTTTCTTCCTCTGCCTCATCCAGAATATCGTTCTTCACGTCATCTAATCCCACTAAAAATCACCTCGAAACTTTTTTGTGTAGTTCATAGTATCTTTTTCCCTCTTTCCCGTCCTGTTTTCTGTCATTTTTTTTCTCCTCTGTAAATAAAGTGAATGAAAGGCCCTTTTACGGGCCTCTAAGTGGTTTTTAAATGAATCCTGCGATAACCAGTGAGACTACCAGTCCGAAGATGATGATTGTCTCAGGCAGTGCTGTCAAAATAAGCACTGATCCAAAAAGACTGTCATCTTCTGCTAGTGCACCTACTCCAGCGGCTCCGATCTTTGACTGAGCCCAAGCTGTAGCTAGTGCTGAAAGTCCGATTGCTAGTCCTGCACCGATTGCTGCAAATTCGCCTATTGCCATTGTGTGATTTTCACCTCAAATATCGATTTTTGAAACTCTGTGAGAGTTTCTGCTCTTCGCAAACTCCGGGCCTTGAGAGGCCTATGGAGTTCACTCTGCCCCGAAAGGCAGGTATTTGCGGCCTCCTCCCTCGTAAAACTTGTTGAACATCTCGACGTAGTGAAGTCGGATGCCCTGGAGGAAACCTTCCATGATTTTAACGAATGTGTTGAACACGTGTCCAAACACAAGTAATCCGATGCCTGCAGTCAAACCGACAACACTTCCTGAAGTCAGGAGTGGCTGAGCCATAGAGTTAACGACCTGTGCCAGTACGACGGCTGCGACAGATACACCGAATATTCGAAGGTAGGAAAGGATGTTCGAGATCAATGAAGGAATCTCAACGAGACCTTCCACACCTTCACCTACAAACAACAAAATAATAGATAGAGCCAGTACAGGCCCTCCAACTGCGAAACCATACATATACGTCATTAAAGCACCGATCTGAAGTACAAGCCATGAACCTTTCTCAAGGAAGGCTTCCTTCAAGCCGTGTTTAACGTATTCGTTGTAGCCTCCAAGCAAGTATCCGATGTTGACGTGTACTATGCCGATGATGGCTGCTATGTTAAACACTTGACCAAGATGCTCGGCTCTGTGCCACAAGATCGGGATCTGTTCAAATAGATGAATTCCTGTAACTGCGGCAAGTTCTGAGTGCCCTCCGAATATGACATATCCAAACGCGTCACCGAAGGCCAGTCCGAATATGAATGTCGCAACGGAGGCATACATCAGTGACTTGAAAATCGCCTTAGCCTTCGGGAATACCTTCATACCTCCATAGAAGACAAGGAATGAAGTAACTCCGTACCCGGCGTCACCGATCATAAATCCGAAAAACAAAGGAAATGTAAGCATCAAAACAATAGAAGGATCAATTTCGTTATATCTTGGAACTGAAACAAGATCAGTAAGCGATTCGAAAGGCTTCACAGGGCCTGAATTGTTATGCTTGACAGGAGGCTCCTGTTCATCTTCTTCTTCTTTCTGAATATGGATTTTTCCTTCACAGGCCTCTGCCAAAACTTCCTCAACTTCCTCATACTGATCGGAAGGAATCCATCCCTGAGCGATAAACGCTTTATCTGTAGTGCCAAATTTGATTGGAGCCTCTGCTTTCTCAACTCTCTCCGTCAGGAAATCATCCGCTCCGTCTATTCGTGGATACCATTCTTTACTGATTTCTTCAAGTTCACTTCTTATCCTGTTTCTTTCACTTTTCAGTTCTTTCCTATCTTTCTTCAACTTCTTTATTATTTCTTCAGCTTGACCTTCATGATCTGTTTCAGGAACAGGAATTTCCTCTCCAACTCTATTCCTGATTTCGGATTCAAGATCGCTGTCATCTCTATAAACTACTACAGACGCCTGTGCCCCGTTAAATATCTGAAAGTCTCCTTTAATTTCATCTAGATTATTTTTAGAGGATGTAACTAAGGAATTTAATGTTCCAGTCCCTTTCAGATCCTTATAAGTTAGATCTGTGCCTCTAATCTTCTTGAAGAACTTTATTTTCTCATTTACTTCTGAAATCCTGCTTTTTAACTTATCCGTTTCTCCTGTCAATCTATCGACTTCGTCGTTGATTTCCTTAACTGAGTCCTGTATGTTTTCAAGGCTGAATCCGTTTCCGTTGTCAGATTCTGCCTCGGGAAGCTTCGATTTCAGAGAACGAATATCAACCAAAAGTTGTGAAAGTTCCTCGGCCTGTTCAAAGGGCTCTCCCTTATCCAGTCCTTCATAAGTTGTCTCATCTATATCCAGAACTTTGAGATCGTAGAGAGTTGATATGACTGTGTCTAATTCTCTCTTTGGGCCTGTGATGGAAACCTTTGTCATCTCAACAGGCTTAATAGTACTCACCCTAAAGGAACTCCTCTGTAAACTTTTCCATGAGGAAGTCCGTAGCGTCTTTTTCCTTTTTGGAGGCCTCTTCAGAAAGTTTCTGAGCTTCTTTTTCTGCCTCTTGTATCATTTCTTCTTTTCTTTCTTCCATTTCATCCCTGAAATCAGATAACTCTTTTTCTTTCTTTTCTTCACTTCTGTCAACAGCCTTCTGGATTGTTTTCTCTGCTTTCTCTCGGGCTTCGCTTATTATCTGTTGTTTTTCTTCTTCAGCCTCTTCGATTACTTCTTCAGCCCTTTCCTCGGCATCTCTTACTTGTTCAACTACTGATTTCAAGAACTACTCACCTGTAGGATATCAAAAATCCTATAAGACTTATAAAGGATGGCAGTGGTGTCCAACGCTGATCTCTTTATAAAAATTTCCCTTTAGGTAGGGAGTTTAGATTAAAAACTCTGCCAGTATTCGTTAATCATATGGGAGAGGAAAGAGGAGTGCATTTTGAGGCCTCTAGAGAAGAGGTAAGCAAGGACGCAGATGTATTTTATAATCCGGAGATGAGGCTCAATAGAGATATCTCTGAAGTAGCTGTCAAAGTTTTCTCAGATATTAAAGAAGGCGAGTTAAGATACTGCGATGCAACAGCAGGATCAGGAATCAGAGCATTCAGAAACGCAAAAGACGTAGATAAGCTTTTCATTAATGATCCAAATCCAGAGGCCCAGGAAGCGATAAAGAAAGGCCTTGAAAAAAACGGCTTGAAGGCAGACGTCACTGAAAAAGACGCTAATGTGCTTCTTTCGGAAAAAAGAAATTTCTTCCATGTTATAGATATTGATCCTTTCGGACCTTTCACAAAGTTTCTTGACTCTGCGGCAAGAGCCTCAAATCACTCAAGCTTCGCAGGATTTACAGCTACGGACAACTCCGCACCTTCTGGATCTTATCCAACAGTCTGTGAAAGAAGATACGGTTCAAAGCCTCTAAAGAACAGTTTCATGCATGAAACAGGCCTTAGAATATACCTAAAGGAAGTTTTCCAGAATTACGCCAGATTTGACAAATCTTTTGAGCCAAAAATCTGCTTTCATCAGAGGCATTACAGTCGTATATCTGGAAGAGTTACAGAATCAAAGAGAAGAACTAACAGACGGCTCGATAATATTGGATATCTGTCTTTCTGTCCGGAATGTAGATGGAGAGAGCTAGAAAGAAAAGATAAATGCGGATTCTGTGGAAACGGAGAACTGAAATACGCAGGGCCTCTGTGGACGGGAAAGTTCGCTGATCAGAGATTCACAGAAAAGATGCTTGAGAAGATGCCTGAAGATTGGGAGAAAAGTCATGAATTTCTTGAACTCCTTGATTCAGAGGCCTCTATCAGGACGCCTTATTACGATCTGCATGAGATGGCTTCTCAACTTGATATACAGTCTCCGCGAAGGGATAAAGTTATTGAATCCTTAAGTGAAAAAGGATACATGGTCTCAAGAACACATTTTGCTCCTACAGGTCTAAGGACAGATGCGCCATTCGAAGATGTGCGTGAAAAAATAAGACAAAACAGTACATCAAATTTATAACTGCTTGGTAACAAATATTTGTTATTGGTGTTTCAAATGAATCAGGAAGTAATCTACTCGGGCGAACTCGATCGTAATCTTTACGATGAAGTAGCGGAACAGGTGGAAGGTTTTCCCACAGAATGGATAGATGCCAATGTTGATCTGATGCTCTCTGGAGATAAAGAACTTACTGTAAGAGGGCCGGAGACTAAGAGTCTTCTAGGAGGCACTTATCATGCAACTAATACGTACGATATAGATTCGACAACAGCCGATGATTTGAGAGATGCATTCGAATAAAATTTTTCCCTTGTTAAGTACCTTATCTTTACAGGAAATGTTCATAAATCTCTGATACAATAGTTTTGTGTGGCAATAGGAACTCGCTCTACGAATGATTGGGATACTGTTAACAAGTCCGTAAGGGATGAAAAATTAATACGGGCTTTGATTTCTGAACTAGAGTCTGATGAAGAGGCAGAAAGATTGCTTGAAAGATCCGAAGATGCAAATGTTGTTAAGGCCTCTGTAAGATATGAACTGCTTCATCCATACAACGGCGATAAATTTATAAATTATCTAACTGTTGGAGATGAAGTTACTGCAAGAACAAAAGTCGAAGTACAGTACTCAGGGCAAATAGAACTTTATGAAGGCAATATTAGCCAGGATGCCACGAACATATTTGATCCAGAGGCTCTAATTGACTGAACAACAAGAGAAATTCTGATCTATAAACTCTCAATCATCCAACTATATCAAGATAAGAATATAATTAAAGAGAGAAATTAGGAAGGGATCAAGCCCTTTAATTGCTCTTTTCCTCAAGCTCGTCTTCCAGTCCGAGCTTTTCAGCCAACTCTTTGTAACGATTCCTGATTGTAACTTCTGTGACTCCTACTACGTCTGCTACTTCTCTCTGTGTTCTCTTTTCGCCTTCAAGCACTGCTGCGATGTAAAGTGCTGCAGCTGCAAGCCCTGTAGGACCTTTTCCGGAGAGTAGATCTCTTTCACGGGCCTCTTTCAAGATAAGTCTTGCTCGTGCCTGAACTTCTCCGCTCAACTGTAGCTTTCCAGCGAATCTTGGAACGTAGTCCTGAGGCTTAGCTGGTAGGATTCTGAGGCCTAGTTCTCTTGCTACGTATCTGTATGCTCTTCCTATCTCTCGCTTTTCGATTCCGGAGGCGTCACTGATTTCGTCAAGAGTCCTCGGCGTGCCCTGTTTTCTCGCTACAATGTAAATTATAGCTGAAATAATGGATTCCATTGAACGGCCTCTTACAAGTCCTTGGTCCACGGATTTCTCGTAAAGTCTTGCTGTCTCTTCGTGGACTGATTCTGGCAGATTTAGATTGGAGATCATGGAGTTCAGCTCGGAAAGAGCGAATCCTAGGTTCCTGTCCTTACTCTTTGTCAGTCTCTTGTGCCACTTTCGCAGCCTGTAGTACTGGGCTCTTTTGTTTCCAGAGACTTTGTAGAGTTCTCCGCTTCCCTGTCCGATCTCTGTGGAGATTCCCATGTCGTGCTTAGTATATGTTAGTGGCTGTCCTGCACGAGCTTTCTTTTCTTTTTCTTCTGCGTTGAATGCTCTGTATTCTGCGGATTCGTCGATCCTGTTCTCATCAATTACGAGTCCACAGCTAATACATACTAGTTCTCCTTTGGAAGAATCTTCCTCGAACTGTTGTCCGCCACATTCAGAACATGTAAGTACTTCGTCTCCTTCCTCTGCTTCCTCCTGTCTTAATTCATATCCTTCTTTTACGTCTTCTTCATCTTCAGAAGAGGCCTCACTTTCATTGTCTTCATCATCTGACTTCCATTCCTCGGGAACTTCATAATTATCATGTTGCCTTCTTGGAATATTCTCCGCAGAATCTTGGCTCATTTTTTTATACACACCTAAATGATTTTAGATACCGCAACTTTTTTATAATTTGGGCTCCGATGTTTTACGATTTAGTGACAACAGGCCTCTTGTGTCTTTCCTAGAATCACAGATGATTTAACTTTTCATAACGTCAATATAGATTATGGATAGTCAGGTCTTGAGGGAACAGAGAGAGAAAGTTTTTGTGACGCTTTTGCTCATACTCGGTAGCATGTTCATACTTTATCCTTTCCTTGATGCAATTATACTGGCTGTCGTAGTTTCCTATCTTCTGCGTTTTGCTCATGACTGGATTGATGCCCGTATAGACAACGAATTTTTATCCTCTGCGTTGATAATATCAGGAGTTGTTGTTGGAGTAGGAGCCTCTGTGTATTTTTTCATAAACAATTTCTTCGAGATACTGGCTCAGTTGAATCAACTTACAGGAACGATAAGAGAAAGCATCCTAAGTGCAGTAGATTTCCTGAATCTCTCGGAGCAGTTCCAATCCAATGTTGAGAATTTTATTAACAGATTTTCGGATAGAGCTACGAGCGAATTGATAACTACTTTCACATCAGTTCCTTCACTACTAGTAGATCTTGGAATATTCCTTGTAACAACTCTATTCCTTTACAAGGATAGAGACAAACTTGAAAGACAGTTAAGATCCATATTAGATAGTGTCCCAAGGCCTGAAAGAACGATAGTTGAATCTCTATTAAGATCAATAGATGAGATATTCAAAGGAGTATTCATGACACAGTTCATAGTTGCCTTAGTATTAACAGTCGTCACTGCAGCCGGATTCTATCTGATTGCTTATTTGACAAGTCCTATACCATTTACACTGCTGTGGTCTTTCTTGATAGGAGTGGCTGCCTTGGTACCGCTTTTTGCAGCTTTCATGATTTACGGCCCTATCGGTATTTATTACTTTGTCGCCGGTGATCCTGTGAAAGGTGCATTGATCATCTTATTCGGCACAGTCTTGATCAATATCATGGCTGAAGTCGTTTTGAGACCTTACATAGGCTCAAAGCAGATGAACGAACATCCTCTTGTTATTTTCCTCGGATTCTTGACAGGGCCTCTAGTGCTTGGATTCAAAGGACTGATTATAGGGCCTCTACTCCTTATTTTAACTAAAGAATTTGCACTTAATTATACGGACGGGATTTCCTCTGGATCTGTTCAGACCCACATAGATGACAAGGACTAGACTCTATCTCCTGTCCACAGTTTTCACATCTCAATGTCCATTCAAGAGGCCTCTCTATCTCCGTATCCATAACTGAAGAATATTTGATTCCTTTGATTTCGGCCAGGTTTTGTAGCGCTTTGTCGTCAGTAAGTAATTCAAGATCTTTTTCAAGTGCAAGAGCTGCCAGTTTTTCATCAGCATTTGAAGTCGGTGAGTTGATCGCTTCCGAGATTTTTTTAATCTCTTTAACTGATTCCTTTCCTGGATTTGCCTGTTTTAAGTTGAGCGAATCTGCTTTTCTCTTGGCTTTCTGTGATTCAAGCTCTTTGAATACTTCTTCTACCGTATATGCTTCGTCAAAATTGTTTCCTCTCTGGGAGTGTATTATCACATTTGCGTCTACTACGACAGGCATAGAATTTGAGAGGCCTTTGATTATTAAAAAATGTTCTACCCAGTAATTTTACGTGATTAAACAATGAGCTTACCAAATGCACCAATTGAAAGAATAATCAGGAAAGCAGGAGCGGAAAGAGTATCAGAAGGAGCAGTTGAAGAACTAAAACTAGCCCTTGAAGACTTGGGCGATGAAATTGCTTCTGAAGCAATTAACATGGCCTCTCACGCAGAGAGAAACACAGTAAAGGAAGAAGACGTAGACATGGCAATGAAGTGAGAAATCATGAGAACAAAAATTACAGAAGGTGACTGTTAATGCCTAAACAGGTAGAAGCTGGAAAACTCAGAAACGGCTCATTCGTCATGATCGACGGAGAACCGTGCGAAGTAAGAAGTGTATCCAAATCAAGTCCTGGAAAACACGGAAGCGCCAAAGCCAAGATCAAGGCAAGAGGCCTTTTCGACGAGAAAGACAGGCACATAACTAAGCCTGCTGACACATTGATGATGAGTCCGGACATGGATAAGAAGATCGGACAGATCGTTTCACAGGAAGAAGATGTCGCTCAGGTCATGGATATGGATACCTACGAGACGGAAGACATGCAGATACCTGACGAGTTCGATGTCTCAGAAGGAGACAAGATCAACTACTGGGTAATCGATGACAGAAAACTCTTTAAAGGCGTAGAAGAGTAAAAAATCGTTGATGAGAGGTAGACCTCTTCGTCAATTTTTCTTTCTCAACTTATTTTTTCTTGGTAGAAGGAGTTAAATTAATATAGTACAAATTCTGAACTGTTGATGAGCTCTGATATTCAATGGACTAATCTTAGAAGGAAGTTAGTAGAGCGAATTTATCCAGAGGAAGAGGACCTTGAGTCTTTGAGAGAGGCTTATGAAAATTACGCTGATTTTATACGTGATGAAGGTTTTGAAACATTTTTCGCCGGTTCTGCAGGTAGAGGGACTTGTAGGAGAGGCGATAGAGATATAGATCTTTTCGTGCTTTTCCCTGAAGACATTGAAAGAAGTGAACTAGAGAAAAAAGGTTTGAATATTGGTAGAAAGCTTTTTGAGAAATTCAACGGCGAATATGAAGTTGAGTACGCTGAACATCCGTATACAAAAGGTATTATAGATGGAAAAGAGGTAGAGGTCGTGCCTTGTATTGATACAAGTCCGGAAAACATAAGAACAGCTGTCGACAGAAGCCCACACCATGCGAAATGGGTGAGAAACAATCTTAATCAAGAACAGAAAGAAGACGTTGTTCTACTGAAAGCTTTCCTAGAAGCTTCTGATATATATGGTTCATCACTTAAGATAAGAGGTTTCTCAGGATATCTGTGTGAAGTACTTGTTCATGAATACGGAGATATTGAATCTCTTTTGAAACATGCCTGTAAGTGGAGAGAAAGGACTTTAATTGATCCTGAAAATCATCATGAGGACGGACTGCCCGAAGAACTGGAGAAAAAATTCAAGCATGATGATTTAGTTGTGATAGATCCTGTTGATCCTGATAGGAACGTTGCATCTGTGCTCACCACAGAGAATTATTCGAAGTTTGTTTTCGAGGCACATAGATTTGTAGACGAGCCAGGTGTAGATCTATTTGAGAAACAGGATACGGAACTTGACAAGTTTTTACTCAAGAAAGAAGTCGAGAAGCGCGGAAACTTCACGGTATTTGAGTTTAACGCTCCTGAAAGACCTGATGATATTCTCTATCCTCAATTAAGGAAGTTTATGCGAAGAATCGAAGCTGTCCTCCAGAAACATGATTTCGAGGTCTATGAATCAGGTTTCCATGTCTCAGAGACTGTAAAGATCTTCTTTGAGACACAGTCAGATATACCGAAGATCAATCTGAAGAAAGGTCCAAAGCCGGTTCACGGAAGAGATCATATGCGAGAGTTCAATGAGAAATACAGTAACGTTTCAGTAAAAAATGATAGACTAGTCGCCAAGATCGAAAGAGAGTTCACTGAGCCAAAAGCACTTATCAAAGATTTCCTTGACGATGAACCAAAACAACTACGTGAAAAAGGAGTACCGGATAACATAGCGGAAAGACTCAACTCTTTCAAGATCGTGGATGTCCTAACTGAAGATGAGCAATGGTTAAAATTCTTGACGGAGAAATTAAGAATACAATGAGCAATGTAGATATCGTAGTAGGTCTTTCAGGAGTAGGAAAATCAACTGTACTAGAGGAAGCAATGAAACTGGCCTCTCAGGATTATGAAATCATAAATTATGGGGACAGAATGCTTGACTTAGCTATGGAAGAAAATCTTATCGAATCAAGAGATGAAATCAAAGAGATCAGCGCAGATAAACAGAAAGAGATCCAGAAAAAAGCAGCTGAATCCATACTTGAAGACTCAAAAGAAGGCAACGTTATAGTCGATACTCACGCAGCGATCAAAACACCGCACGGATTTCTTCCAGGCCTCCCAGAATGGACGATCAAAAACTTAGAGCCAGCCCACATCGTTATAGTTGATGCATCATCAGAAGCAATCTACGAAAGAAGTACATCCGATGAAGGAAGAGATAGAGAACACGAAGCTGTAGAGGAGATAGAACTTTACAGAACAGTAGCACAGGAAATGGCCGCTACAGGCTCAGTAATGACAGGAGCATACCTCAAGACAATTAAGAACAAAGATGGACAAGCTCAAGAAGCAGCGCAGGAACTAGTAAATACCCTGGAATAAATAAGTTATACAGATTTCCTAATTTTTCTTTTCCTCTTCTTAAAACGTTTCTGTATGTTTATTCAGGATTTTAAACAGTTTTTGTTTACAACATAAAAACAGTTATCTGTTGTTAGAACCAAGGAGTAACAGAGGCCTTCTCGAGGCTGTATAACAAGTTCAGAGGCCCGTAAGGTTAATAAGGTTTAAAGGCTGGTTTTCTAGTATGCCTAGCCTCTGGGATTTAGGTAAGAGCTCAAAGGAGAAGCTCACAGATTCTTGGGAGGAGGATGGCATCCTTAAAGAGAAAGTCGATCAACATAGACACAAGTTCGAACAGGATTTCAAGCAGAACATGCAAGAAGATGTTCCAACTCATCCTTACAAAGTTTACAGGAATATTGTTGAGAACCGAGAGCTAGAAGACGAAGAGAAAATCGCTCTCGAACACATGAAAGACGAATTCGCTGATAGATGGCAGGAACTTAAAAATCAGCACGCTTCGAACTAAGGTGCCATTAGAACGTTAACGCGGGGGGTTCAAACCGACCACTTTTTTCTCTTATTTTTCCTCATCCAAATACTTTGACATGTAAGGCCCATCAAGCTCGTATCCAAACTTCCTGTAGTACTCTCTTGTCCCTACCGCGGAGATCACTGCGACTTTACTTCTTCCCAGCTCTTCTGCTTTCTCCTCGGCCTTCTCCATTAACTCTGTACCCAGGCCTTTGTGCTGTATGTCTCCTTCCCCGCCGATATCAGTAGCAGTACCAAGCACCTTCAACTGTCTCACTATAACAGTATCATCACTTATCTCGGGCCTGAAACTCTCCTCAGGAACTCTCAAACGAGTGAATCCGAGTATAATATCGTTTTCAGTATCCTCAAAGCTTATGAAGCACTCATCTCCCCCAGAGGCCTCGTAACTTCTCTCAACAAGCTCGATATTTTCTTCTTGAGGCTCAAGATCGTGAGTCCTTTTGACGTGACCGACTTCTCTACATCTAATACATCTGCATCTTTCTCCTTCATCCCGTAACTCCTGTAACGCCATCTGCCTCATATTAGTTAATTGAGGCCCGGCATCTACTTCAGTACTCGGGATATCACGCATGACTCTCTTTACTCTGACATGTGGCGGTATTATGTCTTTCTGAGCCTTCTTCAATCGTTCTTTAGCTTCCTCGTCAGTGATAGGCTCGAAATCTCCTTCCTCATACTGTCTGTACAGTTCTGTTCCCTGAATAACTTCGCAGGGGTAGATCTTGATCTCATCAGGCTGGTAATCTTCGTTACTGAAGACTTCCTTGAATTTTTCGATATCTTCCCCGTATCCTTCCCCAGGCAATCCGAGCATCAGATGATAGGCTACCTTGAATCCAGCGTTCTTCAATCTCTTAGTGGCCTCTATCACCGGCTCCATCCCGTGGCCTCTATTTGTCTTCTCGTGTGTCTCGTCGAAGACTGTCTGGACACCCATCTCTACACGTGTGCCTCCCATCTCAAGAATCCTGTCGATATGTTTTGTCTCTGCTATATCAGGCCTTGTCTCGAAAGTAATTCCAACGTTTCTTACTTCTGCTGTCTCATTAATTTTTTTGGCCTCTTCCAGTGAATCCGATCCATCGAACTCGCTGGTATCCTGTATTTCATCTTTTTCTGGATAATTATTGAATCCGTCGAAGGCCCGCTTGATGAACTTCTTCTGATAATCTGGATCCTGGAACGGGAACGTCCCTCCCATAATGATTAATTTGGATTTATCGATACTGTGTCCATTGTTCTCGTACTGTTCAAGTCTGTCATGGGCCTGATCAAAGGGATCATAGTTGTTCCTTATCGCCCTTCTCGTTGCTGGCTCCTTCCCCGTGTAACTCTGAGGAGCGTTCTTTCCCTTAGGACAGTATGTACAGCCTCCGCCGCACGGTGCTGGGCGTGCCATGATCGCTATATTTGCGATGCCTGAGATGCTTCTTGTAGGCTTTCTTTTTAGCAAGTTTTTCGCTTTCTTCTCGTCTTCCTCTATAAAACTGATTATATCGCTGTTTTTAGGGATGCCTGAGATACTGTTCTCTCTACAAAGTTCCTTTTTTCGGACCTCTACTTCTTGTTTCTCCGTTATTTCTCCGGACTCTATCTCTTTAATTATAGTTCTTGAGAGTTCTTTCAGTTCAGACATTGTTAGTAAGATGAATAAGGAAAGTTAAAAAGAACAATCAAGCCTAAAATTAATACTATGAACACTATTCGACAGGCCTCCATAATAATCTCAATAATCTTACTGGCCTCAACAGCCACAGCATTCAGTTTTAATATGGAAAACTCCAAAGCAGCTTACATTGATCTATCTGGTACAATATCTGCTTCAGGACCAAACAGCGCATTTTCATCTACGGGAATAACACCTGAACAGGTCCGCAGTTTGAATGAACAAGCTCAAAATGAAGGATACGATGCAGTGATTTATGAGATAAATTCGGGAGGAGGAACAGTTGTCGCCTCTAAAGAAGTAATGCGTGAAATCGACTCCATGGAAATCCCGACAGTCTGTAGATTCAGGGATATAGCAGCATCAGGAGCCTATCTTTTCTCACTTGGATGCGATGAGATAGTGGCTGACGAGGCCTCTTTGACAGGAAGCATCGGAGTAAGAGGCTCTTATCTTGAGTTCTCAGAGGCCTTAGAGGAATACGGTATAGAGTACGTCAATATATCTGCTGGAGAGTTCAAAGGCGTAGGATCACCTTATGAAAACGCTACAGAAGAGGACAGGGAAATACTGCAGGAACGTGCATCTGAGATACATCAACAGTTCCTGAATTTGGTTAAGGAAAAAAGAAATCTCACACAATCCCAGATAGATGATGTAGGGGATGGAAGAGTTATACTCGGGACTGAAGCCAGAGAAAAAGGCCTAGTAGATCATCTTGGGGGAAGAGAAAAGTCTGAGAACGTTGCAGGAAATCTTACAGATAGTTCTTTGAGTTTTGAAAGCTTGAGTACTACAGAATCATTTAACTTCTTTTCACTTCTCTCAGCAAGTATCTCAGAAGGCCTGAACACTGTCTTTTCTGAAGCACCGATCACAGCAAAACTCTAAACGATTTGAGATGCCTCACAATTTTGTAAGAGAATAGAGAACAGATAAACTCTAACTCGGGGGGATGACCCCGGAGTTTGAGATTCTTCAATTAAATTGATTTTTTTACGGCTGCGGGCCTTCCACGCCTTCCGGCTTTTCAGGCTTGCCTGACTTGTTCCACAGGGTATCGAACACAGGTCCCATGGTGTTCTCTGCTACATGATCGCTTTGCGTCCAGAACGCAGAGTCCTGTGTAGAATGTACGTCTTCATGAGTCATGGACATTGTCATGGCGTCATCGTCGACTATTGCTAATCTTCCTTCTGGAGCATTTATCTCTCCGTCATCACTTAGATGCCTTACTTCAGCGACGTCTTTAAGTTCATCAAAGTGTTCGTAATTGTCTTCAGTTACTGGAGCAAGCACTTGGACGTTTACGCCTTCATCCTTCGCCTTTTGAAGGGTACTCATGTGATTTTCTCTTAAATCTCTAAGTCCTCCTTCAGATGTCATTATCTTTATACTGCTACTTGCGTCCTTGAACATCGTTCCTTGATGTTGCTGGATCTGACGTGATCCTTTCAAGCTTCCGGACATGTCTGCAGGATCAACAAGCTCTAGTCCTTGATCGTAGAGGCTTTCAAGTTCTTCAACTGCTTCGGAGTCCTTGAAATCCTCAAGGCGATCGATTTTGTCCTGCAGTTCCTGTCTGTGCTGTTTCTTAATATTTTCAATAGCCTGCTGTGGAGGGATTGAAACGTATTCCATAGGCTTGGAAGATTTGATGACAGCGAATCCCTTCTCAGCTAGAGACTCCAGTACGTCATAAGCTCTTGAACGTGGAACGTTCGTCATCTCTGAAAGCTCTCCTGCTGTTGAATTTCCTCTGCCTAGGAGAGCAGAATAGATTTTTCTCTCATACATATTCAGCCCGATATCCTCGAGCTTGTCTAGAGTCTCTTGGCTTGCTACCATTTTTTCACCTTAACACAATAACTCATTCTTTCCAGTAAATTATAAACCTTACTCACCGGCCACTCCTCAAAAAACCCGATTCAGCAAGATTTGTCATCATATAGTAAATAAAACTTGAATATTTATAAATGCTTTCGAAGCCATCTGATGATCTTGTCTCTCAGGCCTCTAGTTTTCTTCCTGAAAATCTTTTTTTCTTCTTCAATACCATCCCATTCCGCACCGTCAAATAATGTGCTGGCCTGATTTCCGTATTCATCGTAGAAACAGATCTCATTCATCCCGAATTTTTCACGCATAGAAACAGGATTTTCCGTGTAAGCCAGTGAAACAACAGCCATAGGAACCTTGTTCTGTGGAGCACTTATCTTATCAGCTAAAACCTCGCCTTCAAAACCTGAGAACCAGCAACTGGAAACATCGTTTTCCTGAGCTACTAATCTCATGTTTTGTACTGCACAAGAGGCCTCTGCCTGGGAAATTTCGTCCACGTGTTTCTTCCCTACTCTTCTGGCCATCCTGGATTTGTCGCTCAGTATTATTATGCTTGTAGGGGCCTCTACAGCTCTTTCGTCGCCTGTCACCATCTCTATCTGTTCTTTTACTTCTTCCGATTCCACGACGACGAATTCCAGAGATTGGACTCCTCCAGGGGAGGGAGATTGTCTTCCTGCTTCAAGTATTCTTCCGATAATTTTCCTGGAGATTGTTTCGTCTCTTGGCTTCCTGAAAGATGTAATCTTGCTTGTTTGTTCCAGCACCGACATACTAAACTAAATTAAAGTAATTTACAGGTTTAAACCTTCAGGTACAAAAACAACATGTGAAATACTCTGAAGTCGCAGAGGCCTTCGAAAAACTTGAAAAGACGCAGAAGAATCTGGAGAAGACTTCTATACTTGCAGAGCTGTTTGAAGAATCCGGTGAGGAGCTTGAGGAAGTTGTTTTACTGGCTTCTGGAACACCGTTTCCTTCATGGAAGAACATGGATCTAGGAGTATCCAGTAAGACGCTTGTCAAGATAATTTCAAAGGCCACAGGACGTACTGAAGATGAAGTGGAACAGGCCTGGAAAGACGAAGGAGATCTAGGACTGGCTGCCGAACAGATGGTGGAAAAAAAGACACAGCAAAGACTTTTCAGCGGAGATCTGACAGTAGAAAAAGTAGTCAATAGACTGGAGAAGATAGCTGAGAAACAGGTCTCCGGAATATCACAGAGCATCGATCAAGACAAGAAACAGAAAGAGTTAGCAGAACTCATATCTTCAGCGGAGCCTAGAGAGGCCCGATACATCGCACGTATAATAATAAATAATTTGAGGCTTGGAGTAGGAGAAGGAACGATAAGAGATGCACTCTCAGAGGCCTTCTTCGACGGTGAACACTCAGAGGATATACAGAAAGCGTATGATTTCACAAACGATTTTGGAGAAGTGGCAGAGGCCTGTACTGAAGGAATTGAATCCGTAAAAAGTCTTGAGCTTGTTCTTGGCAGGCCTATAAAGTCTATGCTGGCGAAGAAAGTTGAAACTATAGAAGAAGGCTTTGAAGAAGTAGGTGAGCCGGCGGCTATAGACTACAAATACGATGGGATGAGGGCACAGATTCACGTTGAAGATGGCGAAGTTACAGTTTTTACTCGACGTTTAGAAGACGTCACAGAACAGTTCCCCGATGCTGTAGAGGCCGTGGAAGAAAATATAGAATCAGATAACTGCATAATCGATACAGAGTTAGTTGGCTACGATCCTGAAGATGGAGGGGTGATTCCGTTCCAGAAACTTTCGAAGAGGATTAAGAGAAAATATGAGATCCAGAAACTGAAAGAGGAGATCCCTGTTGAAGTGAGGCCTTTTGATCTAATTTATCTGGATGAGCCGATTCTTCAGAGGCCTTATAGCGAGAGATGGCAGGAACTGAAGAATATAGTCGTTGAAGAAGAGAAAACGCTAAGACTTGTTGATCACAGGGAGACTTCAGATGAGGAAGAAGTCAATGAGATGCAGCAGAAAAGTCTTTCTGAAGGTCATGAAGGGATAATGATGAAGTCACTGGAAGCAGAGTACAAGCCAGGAAATCGAGTAGGATACATGGTCAAGTTAAAGCCAGTAATGGAGACACTGGACTTGGCTATAGTCGGAGCAAAATGGAGTGAAGGAAGAAGAAGCGACTGGCTGGGACGTTTGTATCTTGGATGCTACGACAAAGAAAACGATGAGTACCTCGAAGTCGGAAAAATGGCTACGGGATTAACAGATGAACAGTTCCAGGAAATCACAGAGAAACTCAAGCCACTCATCATAAAAGAAGAAGGCAGAAAAGTCGAAGTCAGGCCTGAAGTAATAGTAGAAGCAGAATACGAAGAAATACAGGAAAGTCCAACTTACTCATCAGGATACGCACTCAGGTTCCCGAGGATGAAAAGCTTCCGAGACGACAAAGAAAAGCCCGACTCACTGGAAAAGATCAAGAATCTTTACGAAGAACAATAAATTCTGCTTTTTTATTTCATAATTTGTTTAAAGGCCTCTACACAAAAAATGTACTATGCCGAAGCTGAACTGGGACGCCAACGATTTCAACAACTCACAAGACAGTTCCGGAACGACATCAGATCTAATTTCTCACGGCGGAAATCTACAGCAAGGATACAGGCATGGATCATTGACTGAGGGCCTCGTCGCATACTATCCAATGGAAAAAGGCGAAGGCGAAGTACTGCATGACGGAGCGTTAGATAATTTGGGACAAATTGACGGTGCGAGTTGGACCTCAGGTACGATAGGATCTCATAACCTTGATTTCAGTGGAGAGGATCATTATGTTGGAGTACCTTCGCTTGGAAAAACTCTAAGTGGAGAAAGAGGAGGATTTACATTATCTACTTGGATAAAATTCGAGAGTTTTGGTAATGATTGGCATCCTATAATGTGGTTAGAACAGAATTACAGCGTCAGATTAAGAGAGGACGATGGTTCCAGGAGATCGGATGGCAATAGGGGAGTAGGTCTTCATATAAACGATGGAAGCGGATGGACTT
>Ga0209917_1000025_pt1 | contig 59119 bp, 58 predicted proteins | sample SalPon2_C_H2O_MG_FD_185710 | JGI IMG/M metagenome (GOLD analysis project Ga0209917, IMG submission 185710) | Salt pond water microbial communities from South San Francisco under conditions of wetland restoration - Salt Pond MetaG R2_C_H2O_MG... | ecosystem: Environmental > Aquatic > Non-marine... | reverse complement strand
CTATCGGCCCTCGCGGGTCGACCCACACGCGGTCTTTCTTTATCAGACTCAACCTCTCCAGCGACAGCCGTCGCGATCGGCTGTGACTGTCCTTCCGACACGCTCCGCGTCGCTCTTCTCGACGCTGTCGAACGGCACGAGAAGCGAGGTCGTGACCACTCCGCGCTCTGTCACGCACACGCACACGAACGCCGTAGCGAAGCGGTTAAGGGCGAACCACAGATACATTCGGTAACTCGCTGGTGCGGACACAGCGGGCACTCGCCGCCGAGACCGGGGTCGCCGTTGATCTCGCCTCTCGGGACGAGACGACATGTGGCCGCCTCGCGGCTGAATCGCAACCGTCCGCGGACAACATATGGCACGAAGCTTCTACTCGCACATCAAGGAGGCGTGGCGGTCCCCCAAGGAGGGGAAACTGGCAGAGCTACAGTGGCAGCGCAAACAGGAGTGGCGCGACGAGGGCGCCATCGAGCGCATCGAGCGCCCCACGCGCCTCGACAAGGCCCGTGAGCTCGGCTACAAAGCCAAGCAGGGCGTCGTCGTCGCTCGCGTGAGCGTCCGCAAGGGCGGCTCGCGCAAGCAGCGCCACAAGGCCGGTCGACGCTCGAAGCGGCAGGGTGTCAACCGCCTCTCGCGGCGCAAGTCGATCCAGCGCATCTCCGAGGAGCGCGCCTCGCGCAAGTACCGGAACCTCCGCGTGCTCAACTCCTACTGGGTCGGTGAGGACGGCTCCCAGAAGTGGCACGAAGTGATTCTCGTTGACCCCGCCCACCCCGCGATCGAGAACGACGACGATCTCGGGTGGATCACCTCGGACGACCACCGCGGGCGCGCCTTCCGCGGGCTCACCTCGGCTGGCACGAAGGGCCGCGGGCAGCGCACGCGCGGCAAGGGCACGGAGAAGACCCGCCCGAGCGTCACCGGCAACGACCGCCAGGGCAAGTAAGCCGACCGCGGTCCGTCGCCGACGACTTCTCTCGTTTATTAGTCGTGGAGTGAAAACGCCGGTGTGCTCTCGGCGACTCCTACCCGCGGCAGCGACGAGCGGCGCGGCTCTCCGTATCGGGTCGTGAAAAAGCGGGAAAGGGGGGAGCGTGCGTGTTCGAACGGCGGTACGCGGTCGGAACGGGGGTGGCTGCGAGTGTCTCCTATCCGGAGCTCACATCGCACCGCCCATACCGCCCATGCCGCCCATGCCGCCGGCGGGGGCGCCGCCCTCGTCGCCGTCACCGCTGGTCGACAGGTCACCCGCGGAGATGATGTCGTCGATTTTCAACACGAGGTTCGCGGCCTCGGCGGCGGAGGCGATGGCCTGTTCCTTCGCGTGGGCCGTCTCGACGACGCCGGCTTCGGTCGTGTTCTCGACTTCGCCGGAGAAGACGTTGAGTCCGGCCTCGGTGTCGCCGGCCTCGTGGGCCGCGCGGAGGTCGACGAGCAGGTCGATGGCGTCGAGCCCGGCGTTCTCGGCGAGCACGCGGGGGATGAGTTCGAGCGAGTCGGCGAACGCCTCGACGGCGAGCTGCTCGCGACCCGAGACGGAGTCGGCGTAGTCGCGCAGTCGGCTGGCGAGTTCGACCTCGATGGCGCCGCCGCCGGGGAGCGTCCGGCCGTCGGAGGCGGTCGTCGAGACCACGTCGATGGCGTCTTCGATGCCGCGTTCGAGCTCGTCGACGACGTGCTCGGTGGTGCCGTAGATGAGGAGCGTGACGCCGTGGGCGTCCTCGCCCTCGACGTGGAACAGCTCCGCCTCGGCGTCGCGGGAGACCGTCCCGACCGCCAGGTCGTCGGCCGTGAGCGAGTCGAGGTCGCTGACGATGGGCGCGCCGAGGACGTTCTTGAGGAAGCTCAGGTCGGACTTCTTCGTCCGGCGGACCGCGAGGATGCCCTCCTTCGCGAGGTAGTGCTGGGCGAGGTCGTCGATGCCTTTCTGACAGAAGACGACGTCGGCGCCGCTCTCGACGATCTGGTCGACCTTGTCCCGGAGCTGTTTTTCTTCCTGGTCGAGGAACTTCTGGAGCTGGTCGGGCGAGTCGACGTTGACGGCCGTGTCGACGTCGGCCTCTTCGACCTCGATCGGGTCGTTGAGGAGGAGGACGTTCGCGTCCTCGAAGTCGGTCGGCATGTCCTCGTGGACCGGGTCCTTGTCGATGACGGCGCCCGAGAGGAGTTCGGACTCACCGGCCGCGCGCCCGGTGCGCGTCTCGATGTTGAGGTTCGCCAGGTCGACGACGTGCGAGCCGTCGTCGGCCTCGACCGTGACGCCCTGAACCGCGCGGACGACGAGGTCGGCGAGGGTGTCCTTGTCGAGTTCCGCGCCCTTCCCCGTCATCGACGTCTCGGCGACGCTTTTCAGGGTCTCCGTGTCGTCGGGGTCGACGGCGGTGGCGACCTCGTCGATCTGATCGCGGGCGTACTCGCTCGCGAGGTTGAAGCCCTTGATGACGGCTGTCGGGTGAATGTCCTGCTCCAGAAGGTCCTCGGCGTTTTTGAGGAGTTCGCCGGCAATCGCGACCGCGCTCGTCGTACCGTCGCCGGCCTCGTTCTCCTGCGTCTCGGCGACTTCGACGATCATCTCAGCGGTCGGGTTGTCGATGTCCATCGTCTGCAGGATGGTGACGCCGTCGTTGGTGATGGTGACGTCGCCCATCGAATCGACGAGCATCTTGTCCATCCCTTTCGGCCCGAGCGTCGAGCGTACGGATTCGGCGACGCCGCGTGCCGCGGAGATGTTGTACTCCTGTGCGTCCTTGTCCTTGACGCGCTGGGCGTCGTCGCCCATAATGATCATCGGCTGACCCTGCTGCATTCGCTGGCTCATACACCGTTTGATTGATTGTGATTCTATATAAATGCGTCGTTGAATGGCGTCCTCACGTCGCCGTCTCACGCCGCCAAACCGCCGTCGAAACCGCAGTACGTGGCGCCCTTCGACCGTAATTTGTGCGGATAGTTAGCATGGGACTTCGTTCGGTGTGAACACCGAGAATGTGGTCATTTATATACTGAAAGAGCCGCACGCCGCTCCCGTCGTCGGCGAGAGCGCCGTCGCTACCGAACGGACTCTGGACGGGGACGCGTCTCCGCGTCAGAACGAGTCGAACGGCAAAAGCGAGCGTCGTCGCCGACTCACTGACCGGACTCGTCGGCGTCGAGACGGTACTCCGGTTCCGTTTCGGTGAGGTACTCCGAGTCGGCCGCCGTGGCCGCCGGCTCCGGCGGTTCGTCGGCGGCGTTGAGTTCACGGCGATTCAGGTGGCTCTCTAACTGCCGGCGCTTGTTCCGCCCCTTCCGCTCGCGGCCCGCTTTCGTGTCTGGCATCGTCATGTGTGCTAACACTACCCACACATATGAGTGTTGCGGCGGCTCGTAGTTCACCCGTGTGCGAACCGGTCGCTGCGCCGCTTTTTCGTGTGGGTGTTTAGATAAGGCGTACCGACAAGAGCGTCGAACCCCCGCTCGCTTCGCCGTCGCTCCTCGATCGTTGTGTACTAACGAAAAACGCCAGGAGAGGGATTTGAACCCCCGATCCCGGAAGGGAACACGCTTTCCAGGCGTGCGCCTTACCACTCGGCCATCCTGGCTCGGTCTGAGGTAATCCGGTGGGACTGTTAAGTCCTTCTTTTCGCGTGGAGTCGATGCTCCGTCGCGTAGGTGATCCCGCCGGACGCGACGGCGATCGATCCCGCGAGCGCGAACAGGCCGCCGTAGCCGACGGGAAGCGACCCCTCGACGAGCCGATACCCCTGCGCGACGACGAGGAACGCGAACCCCCCGACGAGCCCCCACAGGGCAGCGGATTGTGCCCGCGACGCGGCCGGCGGCACCTCGGGTGAGGCCGGTTCGCGATCGCCGACGCGCGCGCTCTCGCCGTCCCCGTTGTCGTCGGCCATCTACTCGACGACGGCGACCGCCTCGATCTCGACGCCGGCGCCCTTCGGCAGCGCGCCGGCCTGCACGGCCGACCGGGCGGGCGGCGACTCGTCGAAGTACCTCGCGTACGTCTCGTTCATCTCGTCGAAGTCGTCGATGTCCGCGAGGAAGACGGTCGTCTTGAGCACGTCGCTCGGCTCGGCGCCGGCCGCTTCGAGGACCGACACGAGGTTGTCGAGGGCCTGCTCGGTCTGTGCCGCGATCGACGCCTCATCGAGGAGGTCGCCCTCCGGCGTCAGGGGGATCTGCCCGGCCGTGAACACGAGGTCGCCGTTCGTCGTCGCTTGGCTGTACGCGCCGACCGCGGCGGGAGCCGCGTCCGTGTGAACCGTCTCTTTCATACGTCCCCTTCGGCGGGGGCTCCTAAGAGTCCCTGGGAACGCGCTCGGTCGCCGGGCGACGATACGCCCCGCCGCGCGCGACCCCACCGTTGCACATATATCTGTCGAGTGCTAACTATTCACATATGACTGGGGTGGAACTCGGTCCGCTCGTCGCGATCATCGGCGCGGTGACGCTCGTCAACCTCGGGTTCGCGTGGCTGTTCGCCCGGAGCGACCGGAACCCGGCCGACGTTTTCGGGTCGGCGGGAGGCCCGGTGGAGCAGGCGACGACCGACTCCGAGCGCACGACCGACGACCCGCCGCCGCTCGACGTCGACGGTGAGACCGTCGTCTGCCGTCACTGCGGCGCGGCGAACCGGCCGACGTACCGGTACTGCCGCTGGTGCGTTCGCTCCGGCTTCGCCGACGACGCCGCGGGCGACCCCGCCGACGGCCCGCTGGTGAACCGCTCGCTCTGATCCGCCCGCCGGGACGCCCTCAGTCGCCGTCGACGCGACAGCCGCCCGAGTAGTCGATCCCCGCTATCGTCTCGATGCCGTCCGCTCCACAGACCGGACAGTCGGGGTTGCGCCGATACGGGACGGTCTCGAACGTCATGTCCATCGCGTCATAAAAGAGGACGCGCCCCTCCAAGACATCCCCGGCGTCGAGGAGCAGTTTGATCGCTTCGGTCGCCTGAATGCAGCCGACCGTACCGGGCAGGACGCCCAGAACGCCGGTCGTCGCGCAGTCGGGGACCGTCCCCGGCTCCGGGGCCTCGGGGAACAGACACCGGTAACACGGGCCCGCGGGGACGAGCGTCGTCGCCTGGCCTTCGAACTTATAAATAGCGCCGTGGACGACGGGGGTCTCCTCGATCCGGGCCACGTCGTTGACGACGTACCGCGTCCGGAAGTTGTCCGCACAGTCGACGACGATGTCGTACTCGCCGAGCAGTTCGCGGGCGTTCCCCTCGTCGAGGCGCGTCTCGTGGGCGTTCACGTCCACGTCGGGGTTGAGCCGCTCGACGTAGCGGGCCGCCGACTCGACCTTCGGTACGCCCACGTCCGCGTCGGCGTGGATCACCTGTCGCTGGAGGTTCGATCGCTCGACCACGTCGTCGTCGACGACGCCGATGGTCCCGACGCCCGCGGCCGCGAGGTACTGGATCACGGGCGCCCCGAGGCCGCCTGCGCCGACCACCAGCGCCCGCCCGTCGAGCAGGCGCTTCTGCCCGTCCGGGCCGACCTCGTCCATGATGACGTGTCTGGAGTACCGGTCGAGCTGGTCGGCGTCGAGCGAGAGACTCATGGGTTGTGGTGGGCGGTGAGCCGGTATAACCGTGTTCCCGCTCGCCGGCGCGTGGCTTCCGACCGGTGGTCCGTCCGGTCGCGGCGTCGCCGCCCCGGAGCAGTCCCGCAGTCTCCCGCTCGTTCAATAGGGTTCAAGTACCCCTCCGGCAAACGTCGCCACATGCAGACGCTGCTTTTGAACGACGACGACGTCGACGAGAACGCCCGGATGGACCGGGTCATCGATGCGGTTCGCGGCGCGTTCACGGCCTACGAGCGCGACAACGCCAAGATGCCCGCGAAGTCGTACATCGACCTCCCCGAGTACAACGGCGACTTCCGCTCGATGCCGGCCTACCTCGACGTCCGCACCGAAGACACCGACGAGGACGACGGCTGGGACGCCGCCGGGATCAAGTGGGTGAACGTCCACACCGACAACCCCGCCGACCACGACCTCCCGACCGTGATGGGAACGATGATCTACTCCGACCCCGAGACGGCGTTCCCGCTGGCGATCCTCGACGGCACGACCCTCACGATGAAGCGCACGGGCGCGGCCGCCGCGGTCGCCACCGACGAACTGGCGGTCCCCGACGCGAGTTCGCTCGGCATCGTCGGCGCCGGCGTCCAGTCGTACACGCAACTGGAGGCGATCGCAACGGTCCGCGACATCGAGGAGGTCGTCGTGAGCGACCTCGACGAGGAGCGCGTCGCCGACTTCATCGACGCCTTCGACGACCGATTCGACGTGCGGGCCGGATCCATTAGCGAGGCCGGCCACTGCGACGTGCTCTCGACGGTGACGCCCGTCGAGGACCCCGTCGTCACCCCCGACGACGTGGGCGCGCACACCCACATCAACGCGATGGGCGCCGACGCCGAGGGCAAACACGAGCTCGCCGACGACCTCCTCTCAGACGCGACCGTCGTCATCGACGACCACGAGCAGTGTACCCACTCCGGCGAGATCAACGTCCCCTACGCGGCGGGCACCCTCACCGACGCGGACATCTACGGCGAGATCGGCGAGATCGTCGTGGGGAACCGCCCCGGACGCGCCGGAACCGACGGCGAGGCCGGCATCGAGGGCGTCACCGTCTTCGACTCCACGGGGCTCGCCATCCAGGACGTGGCGGCCGCCCGCGTCGTCTACGAGCAGGCCGACGCCAACGACAACGGGTACCCCTTCGACCTCCTCGGACTCGCGGAGTAGCGCGCCCCGATTCACCAGCGCCGACCGACTTTTGTCGCCCGCGCCCGTACGTCGCCCGTGCAACTCGTCAGCGTCGCGGCACTCGCGGAGAACCGAGCGATCGGCAGAGACGGCGAGGTGCCGTGGCCCCACATCGAGGCCGACGTGCGGCAGTACCGCGAGCGCGTCGCGAACTCGCCCGTCATCCTCGGCCGCCGCACCTTCGACTCCATGCGCGACGACCTCCCCGGCTCCCGACAGATCGTCGTGAGCCGGAGCGTGGAGTCGGTCGACGTCTCGACCGCGGTCGTCGCGAACGGCGCCGCCGAGGCGCTCGAACGGGCCGCGGCGATCACCGACGGCGACGAACCGGTCTACGTCCTCGGGGGCGGCGCGATATACGAACTGTTCCAACCCCACCTCGACGGGATGGCGCTCAGCCACGTCGAGGGGGTCTACGAGGGCGACACGTTCTATCCGGCGTGGGACGCAGACGAGTGGTCGGTCGCGGCGGAGACGGGCTTCGACCGGTTCACGCTCCGGGAGTGGGTTCGCAACGGCGACCGGTCCTGATCGCCGGGCGCCGTCGATCGCCCCGCTTAGTTCGCGTCCGCGTCCTCGGCGTACGACTGAAGCTGTAACTCCGCGCTCTTGGTGAGTCGATCGAGTGCCGCATTGACGCCGTACTCGCGGGCCTCGACCGACGCTTCGGCGACCAGCGTCCGGACGGTGTCGAACGGCCCGATCCGAGCGCCGGTCGTGGCCGGCGACCGCTCGGTGTCGAGGAGCTGGTCCATCGCCGTCCGGTAACCGGGGTTCTCGTCGAACCAGCCCGCCCCCGCGAGCCGGTCGACGGCGCCGTCGTGGACCGGGAAGTAGCCGGTCTCCCGGTGCCACCGCGCCTGCTGGTCCGGCGCCGCGAGCCACGCGAGGAACGCGGCGGCGGCCTGCTGTTCGTCCGTCGGCGCCTCGTCGGCGACCCACAGCGAGCCGCCACCGACGACGACGCCGTGGCGCTCGTCGGCCACCGGGAAGTACCCCGTCTCGACCGGGAACGACGCGCCCTCGTGAACGCCGACCATCGCCGAGGTCGACCCGATCAGCATGCCGGCGCGCCCGTCGTGGAACGCCTCTCTGGCCTGTCCGCGTGCCTCGATGCCCGGATCGTGGTACAGCCCGTCGGCCGCCATGTCGGCGATCCACTCGTACACCCGCCGGCCAGTCTCGGTGTCGAAGTGCGCCTCGGTCGGCGTCCCCGCTCGGCCGTTGTTGGCGTCGACGAGTGGCTGGCCCGCCTCGGCGAACCACTGCTCGACGAACCACGAGTAGTTCGCGAACGTGATCCCGGCGTCGAGCCCGCCGCGGTCGACCAGCTGGGCCGCGCAGTGGCGCACCTCGTCGAACGTCGTCGGCGGGTCGTCCGGGTTGAGCCCGGCGCGCTCGAACGCCGCCCGGTTGTAGTACAACACCGGCGTCGACGCGTTAAAGGGGAGCGAGTGGAGCCGGCCGTCGGTCCGGTAGTAGTCCGCGACGGGGTCGAGGAGGTCGTCCGGGTCGAGCGGCGTCTCCCCGAGCAGGTCCGCTATCGGCGCGAACGCCCCGCTGTCGAGCGCGCGCTTCGTGCCGATCTCGTAGAGGTGTGCGATCGTCGGCGGGTCGCCGCGCTCGGCCGCGGCGAGGGTCGCGTCGAGGACCCCCCGATAACTGCCCTTCGACGACGGTCGGACGGACACCCCGTCGGCGACCGACTCGAACTCCTCGATGAGGTCTTCGAGCAGCCGCGCCTTTCGCCCCCCGAGCGCGTGCCAGAACTCGACGACGGTGGCGTCGCTCGCGTCGCCCCCGGCGAGGTCGTACGCGTCGAGTCGGTCGTCGAGCGTCCCGGTGCGATCGCCGAGCGTCGACGCGCCCGCGGCCACCTCCGTCAGCGACGTCTTCTGGGTGTGAGCGATCGTCGTCACCTCGGCGGCGTCCGCGGCGGTGTCCTCGGCCGAGGCGCCGACCGACTCGACCATGTCGACGACCTCCTCGACCGAGGCCGCCTGGTCGTCGGTCGCGTCGCTTATCTCTTCGACGCCGCTCGTCGTGTCCTCGATGTCGTCGGTCAGGTCGGCGAACGCTTCGAGCGCGCTCTCTGCGGTGTCTATCCCCTCTCCGACGCGCTCGCGCATGTCGGTGATCTCCGCGACCGTCGCGTCGGTCTCGTCGCGCACCGACCCGATCGATTCTTCGATCTCGCTCGTCGCGTCGCGGGACTCCTCGGCGAGGCTCTTGACCTCCTCGGCGACGACCTCGAAGCCGGCCCCGGCCTCGCCCGCCCGCGCCGCCTCGATGGAGGCGTTCAACGCGAGGATGTTCGTCTCGTCGGCGATGTCCCGAATGAGGTCGGTGACGTCTTCGATCGCGGCGACCTCCGCCTCCAACTCCTCGACGCGGTCGAGCGCGGTCTCCGTCCGCTCGTCGACCTCCTGTAGCTCCGCGATCGCCGCGGCGGCCGCCTCGTTCCCCTCGTCGGCGCGCGCGGCGACGTTCGCGGCCGTGGTCGCGACCTCCTCTGCCGAGGCCGCGACCTCTTCGGTCGCCGCCGAGACGCTCTGTAGCTCCTGGGTCGCCTCCGCGATGTCGTCGCGCTGGCGCGTCGCCGCCGACTCGATCCCGTCGACCGCCTCGTACACGTCGTCGCTCCGGCGTTTCGCCTGCGAGACGTTCGACCGCACGTGTTCGGAGGCGCCGGCGACCTCGTCGCCGAACCCCTCGACCGCCGACAGCGTCTCCGCGACTCCCTCGACGAACGCGTTGAGGTCGCTCGCGAGCGCGGCGGTCGCCTCGTCGCCGGTCGCCTCGGGGAACCGGGCACCGAGGTCGCCGTCGGCGAGGCGGGCGGCGACCTCCCTGAACGCCTCGACCGGGACCTCCTCGCCCACGGCTCCCGTCGCTGTCTCGTGTGGTTCCTCGCCGTTCGCTCGCGCGTCGTTCTCGCGGTGCGGTTCCGATTCGGTCGCTCGGTCACTCAGCCCGTTGCGATCCATTTGCCGCCCGTTTCGCGCGGGGCTACTTAACCGCACGAGACGAATTATCTCAGATAATAACTTCACCGCCCACCCGCCGCGCCGCGAGCGCGACGGTCGGCTACTCGTCTGACTCGGCGGCTTCGCCCGATTCGGCTGACTCGGCGGACTCCCCCGCATCGTCGGCGGCGACGCGCGAAGCGAAACCGAACCGCGGTTTGGCGTCGTCGACCTCGACGGTGACCGTCTCGCCGACCGCGGCGTCCGCGACGAAGAGCGAGTACCCCTCGACGTACGCGATGCCGTCGCCCTCGTCGCCGCGCTCCTCGACGGTCACTTCGATCCGGTCTCCGGCCGCGACGGGGGCCGTGTTCAGCCCCTTGGCGACGAGGTACACCTCGGAGGAGGAGTCACGAGAGGCGGGCGGGACGACGGTCCGAATGTACTCGAACTCGGGGCGTACGTCCTCGCGGAAGGCGTCGAGGTCCTCGCCCTGGAAGACCTTCACCGCGAAGTCGCCGCCGGGCGCGAGCAGTTCCTTGGCCACGTCGAACGCCTGCCGCGCGAGGTGGACCGACCGGGCGTGGTCTAAGGCGTACTCCCCGGTCATGTTCGGCGCCATGTCGGAGACGACCACGTCGGCGCCGCGCTCGCCGACGGCCTCGCGGAGGTAGTGACGGGTGCGCTCGTCGGTCATGTCGCCGCGGAGCGTCTCCACGTCGTGTTCTTCGAGGTCCTCGATGCGCTGGAGGTCGACGCCGACGACCGTGCCCGACTCGCCCACTTCCTCGGCCGCGACCTGCAGCCAGCCGCCCGGCGCCGCCCCGAGGTCGACCACGGTGTCGCCGCGCTCGAAGAGGTTCGCCTCCTCGTCGAGCTGTTTCAGCTTGTAGGCTGACCGGGCGCGGTACCCCTGCTGTTTCGATCGATTGTAGTACTCGTCTTTGCCGCTCATTGCGCCCTCGTAGACCGTCCGGCCGTTTATCGGCGTCGTTCGCCGGATTCGGAGTCGTCGGCGACTGCCCCGCCGTCGACCGCCCGGCGACCGCGGAGCCGTTCGGCCTCCCGTGTCTCGGTGTCGGGGACGGCTGTGAACCCGAGATCAGTATAAAAGCCCCGCAGCTCCGCGTCGAACGCGGCGGTGACGACTTCAACTGCTGTGTCGCGCTCGGCGCGTCCGACAGCGGCGGCGACGAGCGCGGAGCCGATCCCCCGCCCCCGACGCGCCCGTCTGACGGCGACGGCGTCGACGTGGTATCGCGCCGGCTCGGGACGCGTCGCGACCAGCGCGCCGACGACCGCGCCGGTCTTTTTAAACCGGGCGACGAGGGCGTCGCCGGCGTCGATCCGTTCGGCCACCTGCGCCGAATCCGTCTCCAGCATCGCGGCGTCGAGCACGCGGAGGCTGTCGAGCCGGTCGTCTGGCGTCGCGGGCTCGATAGCGACCCCGTCGGGAACGCCCGCGGACCCCTCGCCGTTCACGAGCCGTCGGCTGTCGTCCCGCCCTTTATCAGTCGAAGCAGCTGCACCTCGTCGGCGTCGACGACGCGGTCGCCGGGGACCGGGGCGCCGTCGACGAGCGCGGACGCCTCCTGCGGGTGATAGCCGGCTTCACGGATGAGGTCGGCGTAGGTGGCGTCGTCGGGGAGGTCGACCGTCTGGGTCCCCTCGCCGACGACGTCGACGGTGACGGTCACCGCTCCGGCTCCCGGCGCGGGTCGATCACCCGTCTAACTCCTCGCGGAGCAGGCCGTTCACCTCGCCGGGGTCGGCGCTCCCGCCCGTCGCCTGCATCACCTGGCCGACGAGGAAGTTGATCGCGCCCGCGTCGCCGTCGTGGTAGTCGGCGACCGCGTCGGGGTTGTCGTCGATGGCGGCGGCGACGGCGGCCTCGACCTCGCCGGAGTCGGCGACGCCGAGCCCCTCGCGGTCGATGACGGTGTCGGGGTCGTCGCCCGCGTCGAGCATCTCGCGGAGGACGACCTCCTCGGCGTTTTTCACGGTGAGTTCCTCCGCGGCGACGAGTTCGATCAGCCGCGTGAACTCGTCGAGGCGGTCCTCGACGTCCGTGATCTGCATCTCGCGGTAGTTGAGTTCGCCCAGCAGGTTGTCGGCGACCCACGTCGCGGCGAGTTCGGGGTCGAACTGCTCGGCCACGTCCTCGAAGAAGTCGGCGACCGCCTTCGTCGAGGTGAGCTTCGAGGCGGACTCGCGGTCGAGGCCGTACTCCTCGCGGAAGCGCTCGCGCCGAGCGTCGGGCAGCTCCGGGATCGGGATCTGCGATTTCCAGTCCGATACTTCCAGCGCGGGGAGGTCGGCCTCTCGGAAGTAGCGGTAGTCCTTCTCCGCCTCCTTCGAGCGCATGGAGACGGTGACGCCGCGGGCCTCGTCCCAGTGGCGGGTCTCCTGTTCGATCTCGCGGCCGCGCCGGAGGACGTTTCGCTGCCGGGTGACCTCGTACGCGAGCGCCTGCTCTGCGCCCTTGTGACTGGAGATGTTCTTGACCTCGGCGCGGTTCGCCTCGGCGAGGGCCTCCTCGGTGATCGTCCCGTCGTCGGCGACGGCGTCGTCGGGGACCAAGGAGACGTTGGCGTCGACGCGCAGGCTCCCGTCGCGGGTCGGCTCGAAGACGCCGAGGTACTCCAAGACCTCCTCGAGTTTCGCGAGGAACGCGCGGGTCTCCGCCGGCGACCGGAAGTCCGCCTCGGTGACGATCTCCATCAGCGGCGTCCCGGCGCGGTTGTAGTTCACCAACGTGTGCGTCGCCGACTCGATGGAGCCGCCGGCGTGCTGGAGGCTCCCCGGATCCTCTTCGAGGTGCGCGCGGGTGATCCCGATCGTTCGGGTCTCGTCGTCGGCGCGGACCTCGAGCTCGCCGGACTGGCAGATCGGGGCGTCGTACTGGGTGAGCTGGAAGTTCTTCGGCAGGTCGGGGTAGTAGTAGTTTTTCCGGTGGAACGTGGTCGTCTCGGGGATGTCGGCGTCGATCGCTTTCCCCACCTTCACGGCGGCCTCGACGGCGGCCTCGTTGAGGACCGGCAGCGCGCCCGGCAGCCCGAGACAGGTCGGGCAGGTGCGCGTGTTCGGCTCCTCGTCGTCTCCGGGCTCCGTCGAGCAGCCGCAGAAGATCTTGGTGTCGGTCTCGAGCTGGACGTGGACCTCCAGCCCGATCACGACCGTCCGCTCCTCCGTCGCGGCCTGAGTGCTCATTACCGACTCGTTGTGAGCCGGCCACCTAAATCGTGTCGGGACCGAGACGATGCGTGATCGAGTCGAGTCGGCCTGATCTCCGGAATTCGTTTTTGCGGTTCCCGGTGATGCGCCACTGCTGCTAACACAGTGAAGATCTCCAAAGTTCTAGCCGCTCGTTTATATCTGGTTGTCGTGACTTTGTTGAAATCCTATCATTCAGACATATTCTTGCCTGAAACAGCCGGTCGATGAGAACTGCGTGCTGAACGAACTGCGGGCGATACTTCTGGGGTGTACAGTTCAATTAAACGTAAGATCACGCCTGCGCATGGTTTCAAATAATCTGAACAAATAGACTACTAGATAAGTATCGCATCGAATGATCTCATTTCGGTTATGTAATAGTAGTTTGATTCAAGTTGAATCGCAATACTGTTCGGTGAGTTATTCCGATCTTCTGCGGGTATGCGGTCAGTAATTCTCCCTTTAATTGCTTGAAACTCAGTACCACCCTTACTTGAGCATGTTTTTGCTGCTTGATTGTTGATTGCAAAATCGATTATCATTTGAGATGTGTTTGAAAATTCACTGTAATCAAGTATTTCTGCTGAATTTTTCACGGAATCACGAGCTTCAGACAACTCAAGAACACCGTATACTGGTACACAATCAACTGTGCCACTCAACCATTCCGGCGGGTCTTCTGACATCTGGTTCGGATTCCCAGTTGACTCCTCAGTGGTGGTACACCCCGATAGAGGGATTAATACTGAACAGAAGCAAGTAGCGAACCACCTTCGGTTCATGTTTAATGATTGTATAACTCTGGAGTAAAGCCCTTGTGGCGAGCCATCCGTGCCTCACCTGTACTGAGCGATTGAGGGTGTAAAACTATCAACCTCTGAGGATTTCAACTAAGTCGTTGTCGGTGGATCGACGACGAACACCCGCAAAGCCCCAGTCGGGAGGGCGGCGCACACTCGCTGCGCGCCTCACTCGGTCGCTATCGCTCCCTCGTTGTGGTGCTTGCGTCGTCTGCGCCGCCCTCCCGACTGCCCCTTTGAGTCCCGTTCAACCACGACCGCCCCGCACCTCACACCTCCCCAGCCTCGTCGCTCGGTCGGGGCTCCCGCCGGTCGCCCGCTCCCTCGCGACTCCCTCGCGCGTGCTCCTCGCGGCCGCCATCGGCGGCCACTCGGAGGCACGCGCCACCGCTGCGTTTTCTCGGGTGAACCGCGCCGCGGTGTTCGCGTCGTTCTCCCCGCCGGGACCGTTGCTAAACCCTTATGAGCGCGGGGGTGAGAGAGACGGTCGTATGAGCGATCTCCCGGACGACTTCGACTGTACCCTCACCAACTGGGAGTACATCTACGGGCTCTGCCGCAACGTCTCGAACGCGGTGAAACGCGCCGACTTCGAGCCCGACGTGGTGGTCGCGCTGGCCCGCGGCGGCTGGTTCGCGGGCCGGTGTATCTGCGATTTCCTCGGGCTCAACGACCTCACGAGTCTCAAGATGGAACACTACGTCGGCGCCGCGGAGAAGACCGACGAGCCCCAGATCCGCTACCCGATGCCGGAGGGCAGCGTTGAGGGGAAAAACGTCCTCATCATCGACGACATCGCGGACACCGGCGGCTCGATCCGCCGCGCCGAGGAGTACGTGGTGGACCGCGACGCGGGCGACGTGCGCACCGCGACGCTCCAGCTGCTCGGCACCTCCGAGTTCCAGCCCGACTTCGTCGGCGAGCGCCTCGAACAGTGGACGTGGGTCGTCTACCCGTGGAACTTCCTCGAAGACATGATCGACCTCACCGAGGGCGCGATGGAGCGCGCCGACCAGACCGTCTTCGAGCGCGACGACGTTCGACACTACCTCGAAGAGTACCACAGCATCGGCCGCATCGAGATGGAGGTCGCCCAGCCCGGCCGCCTCGACGAAGTCCTCGACGAGATGGTCCGTCGCGACGTCGCCGACCGGACCGGCGACGAGGCGTGGACGCTCGCCGAGTAACGACTACGATGGCCGGCGACGACTCGGGCTCAACGGACGATTTAGACGCCGACGCCGCCGCTATCGACGCCCTCCTCGCCGCGTACGACTTAAAAGACGAGCGGCGCACGGGGTGGCAGCTCCGCGGCGTCGACGACCCGGAGTCGGTCGCCGCACACGCGTGGGGCGTCGCGTACCTCGTGTTGACGCTCGGCGACCGATTCCGCGACGACCTGCCCGGCCTCGACCTCGACCGCGCGCTCCGGCTCGCCGTGGTCCACGACGTCGCCGAGGCCGAGACCGGCGACGTGGCGACCCGCGCCGACGAGACTGTCGAAACGCCGGACCCGACCGCGAAAGAGGCCGCCGAGCGCGCCGCGATGGAGTCGCTCGCCGGGCCGCTCCCCGACCGGGTCCGCGACGCGTGGGAGGCGTACGAGGCCCGCGACTCGCCGGAGGCGGTCCTCGTCAAGGAGTGTGACCTCCTCGACGTCTGTCTACAGGCGGTCGTCTACGAGCGCGGCGACCGCTACGACCCCGCCGCCGGCGACCCGGACGCGTTCCGCGAGTACGACGACCTAGACGAGTTCTTCGCGACGACGGCCGCTCGCCTCCGGACCGAGACCGGTCGGGACCTGTTCGACCGCCTCTCCGATCGCTATCACGCCGCGCGCGACGAGGGGTGATCGGCCCGACCCGAGATACCCGCGCTCCGGCACAGGGTACGACGTTCGTCGAAACGCTTAAACGACGGCTGTGGGTCCTCTCACGGCCGATCTGCGGCGAGAGATAGCAAGAACGTTAACGGATGAGTTCGTTTCGAGCACTGAGAGCTTTCACCACGCATGTCCGAGACCACTGACCTGATCATCGTCGGCGGGGGAATCAGCGGGGCGTCGCTTTTATACACGGTTGCGAAGTTCACCGACGTCGACGACGTGACGCTGATCGAAAAAGAGCGGGAGATCGCCGCGATCAACTCCGACCGAACGAACAACTCCCAGACGCTGCATTTCGGCGACATCGAGACGAACTACACCCTGGAAAAAGCCGAAGAGGTCAAGGAGGGCGCCGAACTGCTCGCGGGCTACCTCGAGGGAACTGACCCCGACCGGGAGATGCACAGCAAGCGCAGCAAGATGGTCCTCGGCGTCGGCGACGAGGAGGTCACCAAACTGGAAGAGCGGTATCACGACGAGGGGTTCGGCGACCTCTTCCCGAAGCTCCGCGAGATCGGCCGCGAGGAGATCGCCGAGCTAGAGCCGAAGGTCGTCGAGGGGCGCGACCGGTCCACGGCGCTCAAAGCGCTTCAGACGCCCGACGGCTACGTCGTCGACTACGGCGCGGTCGCGGAGTCGTTCGTCGACGCCGCCCGCGAGGAGGCGGGCGTCGGCGTCCACCTCGGCACCGCGGTCGAGAACGTCGATGAGGGTCGCGACGGGTTCACCGTCGAGACGGACGACGGCGATTTCGAGGCCGACGCCGTCGTCGTCGCCGCCGGCTCCCACAGCCTCCAGTTCGCCAAGGAGATGGGGTACGGCGAGCACATGTCGCTTCTGCCCGTCGCTGGCAGCTTCTTCCTCGCGGACGACCTGCTGAACGGGAAGGTGTACACGCTCCAGATGAAGAAACTCCCGTTCGCGGCGGTCCACGGCGACGCCGACGTCCACGACGACGGCGTCACGCGCTTCGGTCCCACGGCCAAACTCGTCCCGGCGCTCGAACGCGGCCGGCTCTCCACCGTGAGCGACTTCGCCGACGTGTTCGGCTTCTCGCCGGCGTCGGTCCTCAGCTACGCCAACATCCTCTCCGACCGGATCCTGTTCCCGTACGTCGTTCGGAACCTCGTGTACGACCTCCCCGAGGTCGGCAAGCGCGCGTTCCTCCCGAACGTCCAGAAGGTGGTCCCGACGGTCGACGTCGACGACATCGAGCGCGCGAAGGGGTACGGCGGCGTGCGCCCGCAGATCGTCGACACGAAGAACAAGGAACTCGACATGGGCGAAGCGAAGATCACCGGCGACGGCATCCTGTTTAACATCACGCCCTCGCCGGGCGCCTCGACCGCACTGAAAAACGCCATGACCGACGTGCAGACGGTCCTCGACTTCTTCGACGCGGACTACGAGTTCGACGAGGCGGCCTTCCGCGACGCGACCATCGAGAACTTCCCCCGCGCCGACGCCGAGTCGGAGCCGACCGCGGCGGACGCCGGCGAGACCGGCGACGACCGCGTCGCCGCCGAAGCCGACGACTGACGCGGCGCCCCGGTCGCCGACCCGGTTCCGTTCACTGACCCTTGAGGCCGTTTAAAGCCCGACGACAGAGCGCCCCGAGCGCGTGGCTACCGCCAGCGAGCGCAACCGCTATCGGCCCCCAAAGCGCCGGCGCTCCGTGTCCGTAGAACGACAGCACGAACGCCACGGGCGCCGCGTCTCCCGTCGCGATCAGCCACGTGTAGAAGGTCACCGGCCCGTACACCGGTCCGAACACCAGCCCGGCGCTGACGAGGAGCCCGCTCCCGCCGTACGCGGCACCGGTCGCGAGCAGGGCGCCGAGCAGGACGAACAGCCACAGCACCGCCTCGGGTATCGCGTCGAAAACGGCGTGCGAGACGAACGCGAACAGCCCGGTCGCGGCGAACAGCCCCGCCCCTGCCGCGGCTCCCGACCGTCTCGGCGCCGAGGGGCTCCCGAGGAGCAGTCGCCGGGCGGTCTCCTTCGTGTCGCGGGCCATGCGTTCGTTGGGTGTCCGACTCCGAGGGCATACGTCTTCCGCAGCGATACGTCGTGGGCGCGCCCGCCTGCGGCACCCCCGTCTGACCTACGCCTCCAACCCGCCGTCCGACCTACGTCTCCGACGCGACGCCGACCTCGCGCTCGAACGCCTCCCGAAGCACGCGGATCGCCCGGCGTTTCAGCCCGTCGGGAACGAACACGAAGGGGATCGGCACGTCGAACGCGCGGTCGCCGTACAGCCCCCAGTCGCCGACGGAGCGCGTCGTCCCGCCGTACGCGATGGGGATGTCCTCCAGTTCGTCGGGGTCGTAGGCGGGCACGTACGACCGGTCGACCCACACCTCGTGGACCGGCACGTCGAGGGCGTCGGCGAGGAGCCGCTCCAGCCGGTCGTCGCCCTCGGTGAGCCAGGTCGTGAACCGTTCGAGGGGGGCGCCCTCACCGCCCAGGTCGGCGTCTAAGTCGTTCCCGATCCGGTCGGCGAGCGCGATCCGGTGTTTCCAGCACGTGGTGGGGAAGCGCCGCCCGCGGAAGCGGTCGTACATCGAGGCCAACACCGAGTCCGGGCGCTCGCGGGCGGCGTTTCGGAGCCGTTCGAGCACCGCGTTGTCGTCGAGTTCGCGGTCTAAGATGCCGTCGACCGTGACGGGGCTCTCGCCGGTCTCGGCGGCGTACTCCCCGAGCAGTTCCTGTAAGAGCCGGTTCGCGTACACCGACTTGTGGTGTTGGGTGACCCACATGTACAACGCGATCCGGCCTTCGAGGTAGTTGCCGATGGTCGACAGCGCCTTCTCCGAGAGCGCCAGCCCCTCCTCGGGGTGGGCGGTGTAGGCGTCGACCATGCGCTCGACGTCGAAGCTCAACACGCCCGCGCCGGTCATGTAGTTGTCTCGGGTGATGTAGTCGAGCCGGTCCACGTCGATAGGCGAGTGGAGGAGCTGCGCGCCGACGCCGTACTGCCACGGCTCCCCGCGCTCGTACGCGAGGCTGTAGCCGAGGACGTACGCGCACACCTCGAAGGGGTCCACGTCGAACGCGCGGAGGGCATCGCCGTACTCCTCGACGATGATCACGCAGCCGAGCAGCTCGTGGGGGCTCGCCGAGCGGAGCGGCGCGCCGCCGACGCCGGCCTCGTCGAAGGCGTCGACCAGTCCCGTCTCCGCGACTCGCTCTCGGAGCACGCCTTCGTCGAGGAACCCCTCGGAGAGGTGCGAGAAGGGCGGATGCCCGACGTCGTGGAGCAGGCAGGCGCACTCCAGCGTGCGTTGGATCTCTTCGAGTTCGTCGAGGGCGGCGTCCCGCGTGAAGTACGACTGCTTCCGGAGGTTCTCGAAGACGGTGCGGCCGAGGTGGTAGACGCCGAGCGAGTGCTCGAATCTGGTGTGATTCGCGCTCGGATAGACGAGGTGGGTCGCCGAGAGCTGACGAACGTGGCGGAGCCGCTGAAACGGCCGGGTGTCGACGACGCCCTCGACGAGCGCGTCCGGCAGTTCCACGTACCCGTGGACGGCGTCTTTGATCTGCGTGGTGGGCATCGATTGTGGAGACGAGTGGCTCCCGCGACCTGCCTGTTTCGGTCCTCGCTCCTGTGACTGGCGCGCCTCGGCGCTCGCTCCCCCACCCCCGATTCACACCGTATAAATGCGAGCGCGGTAACCGACGCGTATGGTATCGGACGCCACCGACGACGCGGACTCGCGGCCGGACGCCGCGACCGACTCCCCGCTCGCCGCCCAGTGGCTCGCGCTCGACCGCGGCTGGCAGGCCCTCGCGCTCGGCCTCGCCGTCGTGGGCGCCCACCTCGCGGGGCAGGCCGCGGGGCTCTTCTGATGGGCGTCGTCGCCGCCGCCCGCCCGTACCTTCCGGGCCTCGCCCTGCTGGCCGTCGGCGCGCTCGCCGCCCGCCTCGTCGCCGGCGCGGTCGACGGGCTGCAGCCGCTCGTCGTCGCGGTCGCGCTCGGCGCGCTCGTCGGCAACACCGTCGGCACGCCGGACGCCGCCGAGCCCGGCGTCGGCGTCGACAAGCTCTTCTTAGAGACCGGCATCGTTCTGCTCGGCGCGGCGGTCGTCGTCGAGGAGTTCCTCGCCGCGGGCCCGACCGTCCTCGGCCTCGTCGTCGTCGCGGTCGCCGGCGGCCTGCTGCTCGCGGAGCTTATCGCTCGGGTCCTCTTCCGGCTCGACGGCACGACGCCCTCGCTTTTGGCCGCGGGCGCGAGCATCTGCGGCGTCTCCGCCGTCGTCGCCATCGGGCGGGTGCTGGACGCGCGCGGGTCGGCGATCACCTTCGCGGCGGCGACCGTCCTGCTCTTCGACGCGCTCACGCTCGTCGCGTTCCCCGTCGCGGGCGAGTGGCTCGGGCTCACCGGCCGGCAGTTCGGCGTCTGGGCCGGCGTGAGCATGTTCTCGACCGGCCCCGTCGCGGCCGCGGGGTTCGCGCACTCCCCGGAGGCGGGCCAGTGGGCGACCGTGACGAAGCTGGCGCGCAACTCCCTGCTCGGCGGCGTCGCCATCGCCTACTCGCTGGCGTACACCGCGCGCTCGGCGACGGAGCCGGGCGTGCGACGGCTGTGGGCCGAGTTCCCCAAGTTCCTGCTCGGCTTCCTCGTAGTCGCCGCGGTCGCGAACAGCGGGCTCCTCTCGCCGGCCGCGCTGGCATCGATCGGTCGCGTGTCGGACGCGCTCTTCACGCTCGCGTTCGTCGGCCTCGGCCTCTCGATCCGGGTCCGGGAGATGCGCGAGGTCGGCGGGGCGGCCGTCGGCGCCGTGTTGGTCCACCTGCTCGTCGTCAGCGCGCTCGCGCTCGCGGCGGTGCGGTGGCTGCTGTAGCCCCCTTTTCACTCCTTATAAGTAGCGAGCGAGCACACTCCGTGTATGAGCACTATCGGATTCATCGGCGGCAGCGGCATCTACGAGGCCCTCCCGCTGAACAACGTGCGCGAGGTCGAGTACGACACCCCCTACGGCGAGCCGAGCGACGCCATCACCATCGGCGAGTTCGCCGACACCGGCCGGGAGGTCGCCTTCCTCCCGCGGCACGGCTCGGATCACGGCGTCTCGCCCACCGACCTCCCGTACCGCGCGAACATGTACGCGTTAAAGCAGGCGGGCGTCACGCACATCTTCGCGTCGAACGCGGTGGGGAGTTTAAAAGAGGAGCTGGAACCCGGCACGCTCGTCGTCCCCGATCAGATCTACGACCGAACGAAACGCCGCGACCTCTCCTTTTTCGGTGACGGCGTCGTCGTCCACCAGCCGTTCGCGGACCCGTACAGCCCCGAACTGGTCGACCACCTCACCGAGGCCGCGGACTCGGCCGTCGGCGACGACGGGTCGGACGGCCCGACCGTCGTCAAGGGCGGCACTTACGTCTGTATCGAGGGGCCTCAGTACTCGACGCGCGCCGAGTCGGAGTTTTATAAGTCGCAGGGGTGGGACCTGGTCGGCATGACCGCGATCCCGGAGGCGAAACTCGCTCGCGAGGCCGAAATCGCGTACGCGACGATCGCCGGCGTCACCGACTACGACGTCTGGAAGGCGGACAGCGAGGTGACGCTCGCCGAGGTACTGGAGAACGCCGAACAGAACCAGAAGGCGATCAAAGCCGCCGTCGAGGAGGCCGTTCGCACGCTCCCCGACGATCTGGAGTGCGACGCCCACACCTCCCTCGAAGGCACGATCAACACGCCGACCGAAGCGATCCCCGACGAGACTCGCGAGCGCGTCGAGCCGCTGCTGGGCGACTACTTATAGCGAACTGAGACGGCGGCGCGCGCCTGCGAACGGCCGAGAGGCCGTGAGCCAGCATGCGCGAGGGAGTCGGACCGGCGCAGTCGCGCCGGTCCGACGAGGCTGGGGAGGCGCGGGGTGCGGTCGCTGTGCGGGGCTTCGGGAGCGTTCGCCCCGCTTCAGCATCGACCACGAATAACCGGGCAAGCCAACACTCCGCCTCGGACCTGTACTAGTCCGCTATCGCTTCCGACTCGCCGACCATCGCCGACGGGTCTTTCACCCACAGATCGCCGAACAGGTCGTCCTGCTGGAGGCGCACCGTGCCGCGGTGCGCCATGAACAGCAGCGCGAGATACGTCATGAAGGGCCGCCCGCCGGCGCCCGAAATCTCACCGAACAGCACCTCCGTGCGCCCGCGGTCGAAGTGCGTCCGAAGCGCGTTGTCGATCTCCACTATCACCTCCTCGATGTCCTCGTCGTGGGTGCGGTCAGTCGCCTCGCCGGCGGTCGGCTCCCCGTCGCGCCGGAACTCGTCGCCGGTGTGGTAATCGAGCGTCTGCGTGCCGCGCGCGTACCCGTGCGGCGACTCCGAGGTGTCGTACTTCCGGGAGTCTTTCCACCACGACCCGCGCTCGGCCTCGCGAAGCTCCCGGACCAACTCGTCTAACGTCTCCGGGGACCCGCGGGTGTTCTTCCGGTCGAGCCGCCGATCCATCTCGGCTTCCAGCTTGTCGACGGGGTCGAACTCGTCGCCGTCGACCGGATCGGCCGCGCCGGACGACATCGCCACCTCCCACGGCTCCGGTTCGGGCTCGTCGTCCTCGCCGTCGTCGTCGGCCAACATTCCGTCGCTTTTCATTCGGAGCAGGACGCTGGCGTAAAACAGCGCGCGCCCGGTCGTCCGGAGGTCGGTCTCGTCGAGTTTCTCCAGGAACGCGTCCGTCACCTGCACGATGTCGATGTCCCACGGCTCGATTTCGCCCTCCTCGGCGAGCTGGACGAGCAGTTCGACGGGCTCGACCTTCTCGTCGTCGCCCTCCGACTCGTCGCTCGCTCCCTCGCCCTCGGCGGCGGACTCGGCCGGCCCGTCCGTGCCGGGCGAGTCGGGCAGCGCTCCGTCTCGCTCGCTCGTCAGGTCCAGGTCGGGCACGCCGCCTCCCGACTCCGGCGGCTCAGTCATCGGCGGTCACCTCCTCGTCGCGCTCGCCGTCGTCGCCGAACTGCATCCCGGTCACCGCAGAGAGGTTGTCGCCCTGCATCGTGACACCGATCGCGCGGTCGGAGCGCTCCAACAGCGCCGAGCGGTGTCCGACGACGACGAACTGCGCGTCCTCGGCCAACTCCTCGATCATCTCGCCGACGCGCTCGGCGTTGACCGCGTCGAGGAACGCGTCGATCTCGTCGAGCGCGTAGAACGGCGCGGGGTTGTGCCGCTGAATGGCGAAAATAAAGGAGAGCGCCGTCAGCGACTTCTCGCCGCCGCTCATCGCGTCGAGCCGCTGGACCGGCTTGTCCGCCGGCTGCGCCTTCATCGTCAACCCCTCTTCGAACGGGTCCTCGGGGTTCTCCAAGAGGAGCTCGCCGCTGCCGGCAGACAGTCGCGCGAAGATGTCCTCGAACTGGTCGTTGATCGACTCGAACGTCTGCATGAAGGTTCGCTTCTTCTCGGCTTCGTACCCCTCGATGCGCTCTTCGATGGCGTCGCGCTCCTCGACGAGCACGTCGCGGCGCTCTTGGAGCGTGTCTAATTTCTCCTCGACCTCGTCGTACTCGTCGATTGCGAGCATGTTGACGGGTTCGAGCGCGTCCATCTCGCCTTCCAACTCCTCGATCCGCGACTCCACCGCGTCGAGGTCCGGAATCTCGTCGGCGTCGTACTCGCCGACCTGCGACTCCAACTCGTCTATCTCCCACGCCAACCGGTCGCGGCGGTCGGTAAGATCCTCCAGATCCGACTCCGCCGCCGACACCTCCGACCGCTGCTCGTCGCGCTCGCGCGTCGCCTCGGTGATAGACTCCCTGAGGTCCTCGCGGTCGGCTTTGAGCTCCGTCAGCTCCTCTTCGAGGTCGGCTATCGCCTCGCGTTTCGTCTCTAAGATCGCCTCTCGCTCCTCGATTTCGCTCTCGTAGTCCGCGATCGCCGATTCGGCCTCGGCCTTCCGGTTTTGGGCCGTCTCGACGGTGTCGTGGAGGTCGTCGACCGCGTCTTCGGCGTACCCCTTCTCGAGTTCCCGCTCGTTTTGCCGCCCGTCGAGCGTGTTCATCCTGTCTTCCAGATCCGAAATCTCGGCGCGGATCTCGTCGGCGCGCTCGGAGAGTTCCGGGATCTTCGAGTCGGCGAGCTCCGTCTCGATGTCCGTTATTTCGCCGTCGAGGTCGTCTATCTCCGCGTTCAGCGCGTCGATCTCGTCGTCGAGGTCGGTCATCTCCGCGTCGACCGACTCGCGTTCGTCTTCCAACTCGTCGAGTTCGTCTTCGAGGTCCGCAATCCGCTCTTCTGACGCGGCCAGCTCCTCGTCGGCGCGTTCGATGTCGGCCTCCAGCGAGCGGACCCGCTCCGCGGCGTCGGCCTTCCGGTCGCGAGCGTCGTCGATGTCGGCTTCGAGCGCGTCGATGTCGGACTGGAGGGCCTGCCGGTCGTCTTCGAGCCCCGATATCTCGGTCGCGAGGCGCTCCAGTTTCCCGCCGCCGGACTTCGTGAAGGCGTACCGGGAGCCGCCGCCCGACCCGCCGGTCATCGCGCCCGACTTCTCGACGAGGTCGCCGTCGAGGGTGACCATCCGGTAGTCGCCCATCAGGTCGCGCGCGGTCGCCATGTCCTCGACGACGAGCGTGGAGCCGAGGACGTACGAGAAGATCCCCTCGTACTCGGCGTCGTAGTCGACGAGGTTGCGCGCGAAGTCGATGACCCCCGGCATCGAGGGCGTCCGCGGGAGGCTCCGATCGTCCATCTCCGTGATCGGGAGGAACGTCGCCCGGCCCGCGTTGCGTCGCTTGAGGTAGTCGATACACGTCGAGCCGACGCCGTCGTCGTCGACGACCACGTTCGCGAGCCGGCCGCCAGCCGCCGTCTCGCAGGCCTCGGCGTACTCGGCCTCGACGGACCCGAGTTCGCCGACGGCGCCGTGGACGCCGTCGATCCCGCCGTTCTTCACTTCGGTCACCGCGCGCGGCCACGAGGCGTCGCCGCGCTCGTCGGCCGCCGCTTCGAGTTTGGCGTACTCGTTTTGCTTCTCGCGGAGGGTCTCCTCGACCTCCTCCAACCGCTCGCTCGCTTCGGCCTTCTCCGCGAACAGGTCGGCGACCGCGTCCTCTATCGTCTCCTCGTTTTTCCGCGCCTTGTCGAGTTCGCTGTGGAGCTCCGAGAGCCGCGCCTTCTGGTCCGGGATCGACTCGCGGGCCTCCTTGAGGTCGGCCCGCGTCTCGCTCACCGCGTTCGAGCGCCGCCGCGCCTCGTCGAGCAGCCGGTCTTTCTCGCGTTGGAGCTCGTTTTTCTCCTCGCGCAGCGACTCCATCGCCTCCTTCTTCTCCGCGAGGTCGGCTTTCAGTTCGTCGAACTCCGTGTCCGCGCCCTCGATTTCGGCCTCGACGTCGGCGAGTTCGGAGCGTTTCGTCGCGATCTCCGATTTCACCGAGGCCTTCTCGACTTTCACCTCGCGGATCTCGGCTTCGAGCTCCTCTATCGTCTCCTCTTTCCGGTCGATCTGGACGAACGCGTCGCGCCGCTCGGTCTCGGCTTCCGCGACGCGCTCCTCCGTAGCCTCGATCCGGTCTTCCAGCCGCGAGATGTCGCCTTTCACCTCCTCGATCTCGGACCGAATCTCGATCTGTTCGTCTTCGCCTTTGGTCTCTATCTCGTGGTTGAGGTCGGCCAACTCCTCTTGGAGGCGCGTGAGCTTCCCCTGTCTGGTGTCGAGTTCGGCGCGGAGGTCCTCCAGTTCGGTCTCGGCGTCGTCGATGTCGCCTTCGACGCCCGCGAGCGACTCGCGCTTCTCCTCGAGCTCGGAGGCCTTGAGATAGCCGCGGTACTCGGTCAACTCGTCGCGGTACTCCTGGTACTGGAGGGCGGTCTCGCGCTCGTCGGCGAGTTGGTCGAGCCGCTCCTGCTTTTCGCCGATCCGGAGGTCCGCCTCCTCGATCCGGTCTTCGACCGTCTCTAACTCCTCGTAGGCGGCTTCCTTCTTCTCGTCGAACTCCGCGACGCCCGCGATCTCGTCGATGATCCCCCGTCGCTGGTAGGGAGTCATGTTGATGATCTCGGTCACGTCGCCCTGCATCACGACGTTGTACCCCTCCGGCGTCACGCCGGCGGCCGCGAGCAGGTCTCGCACGTCAGAGAGGTTCACCGACCGCCCGTTGAGGTAGTAGTACGAGTAGTAGTTGTCCTCCGTCTCTTTCACGCGCCGCTTGATCGTTATCTCGGAGACGTCACCGACGTTGTCCGTCCCGGCGGCGGAGACGACCTGCGAGCGATCGAGCGTGCCGTCCGCGTTGGAAAGCACCACCGTCACCGACGCCTCCTTCGGGCCGTCGGAATCCTCGCCGCCGTCGTGGCCGGGGTTGTAGATCAGGTCCGTGAGCTTCTTCGCTCGGATCCCGCGGGTCCGGGCCAGTCCGAGCGCGAAGAGGACGCCGTCGATGATGTTCGACTTCCCCGAGCCGTTCGGCCCGGTCACGACCGTGAAATCGTCGTAAAAAGGGATCCTCGTCGTTCGTCCGAAGCTCTTGAACCCGTCTAACACTACTTCTGTGATGTGCATGTGTCGCGGAGGGTGGACGCTCGCGGATTACGCGACGATGATGTCGCTGTCGGACTCGCCGCTCTCTCCGTCCGACTCGTCGGTGGACTCGGCGGCCGGGGCTTCCGCCTCCTCCGGTGACGAATCGTTCCCGGCTGCAGCACCCGCCTCGGCAGGGCCGTCGCCGGTTCGCTCGACGACCTCGACGTGGTCGTCGGAGTGCGTGCGGCGCTCGGTGTCGGGCGCCTCGGCGGTCTCGTCGGCGGCCCCCTCCGACGCCGGCGTCGGCTGCTCGGCGGCGTCGGCCGTGACGGACACCTCCTGTGCGTCCTCGACCTGTCGGACGCGCTCTTTCATCTCGACGAGCTCTTCGGTCAGCCCGTTCACCGCCGCCTGTAGCTCTGCGACCTGTCGTTCGAGGTCCTCAACACGGTTACTCATATACACACGTATGCCCACGCGGGCCGTATAAATCTGCGTCAGACATATGTGTCCACATGCCACAGATCAGTCGCGCTCCGGATATAACTGATATTTGATACGTGTCTGTCGATTGTCGGACACGAGGCGAAGGTTCTTGTACTGAGAGTCGGTACCGAACGGGTATGAGCAAGATCACCTTCCGTGCCGACGACGACCTCGTCGAGCGGCTGGAAGCGTGTGACGCCTCGAAAAGCGAGGTGATGCGGGAAGCCCTTCGGACGCACCTCGACGGTGCCGTCGACGAGGATGTCGACGCGTCGGACGAGACGGTCGACGCCGCGCTGGCCGATCGGGTCGACGAACTCATCGCCGAGCGACTCGATGTCGCGTTAGACGAGCGGCTCGGCGATCCGCAGGCGTATTCGGGGACACCTTCGACGGCGTATACGCCCGGAAACGCCGGCGAGATCAACGTAAACGTCACTCTCGACGCTCCGGGCGCCGCGGAGGACGACGCCCGCGTCACACGTGAGACGACGGCGAACGCCGAGCCGACGACGCGTAAGACGCCGACCGATCCGGACGTGCAAACGCCCGAAAACGCCTGTGGCGGCTGTGGCGAAAACGTGCCCGGAGACCACGTTTACTGCCCGAATTGCGGCACGAAGCAGTCGCACCGAGCGTTCTGTGAGTGCGGCGACGAGCTCCGAACCGACTGGGCGTTCTGTCCCGGCTGCGGGCGTCGGACCCCCGCCGCCGACGTTTTGAAAGATCGATAACCGGCTCTCGACCGCCGTATACGTCCGAATTCCGGTGTTTCCACGCTCTGTCTTACATCCACCGGTACTTTTATATTAGTTGCCTCAGTGACTACAACTGCGTAAGACGGTCGTCTTACAGCGGCCGTCCGAGGCGGGGCATCCCCCCGTCGTCGGGCGATTCGTCGGTGTAGGACACACGCGTCGCGTGGTCGCCGTCTTACCGGGGGAATACCAATGGAGCGTGTGACACTACGAATACCGAAACAGCAGATCGATGAAGTCGAACAGATGGTGGAAACGGGCGAGTTCCCGAACCGGAGCGAAGCGATCCGGTCGGCTGTCCGCGACATGTTGAACGAGCAGGACGGCGAGCGCGACGAGCGCGGCCGCAACCGCAACTGGGCGAAGGTGTAAATTCATGCAAGATCTCGTACAAGACGCCCTCGACAACGCGGAAGCGGAGAAGCGCGACATGGATGTCAGCATGGACGACGACGAGTTCGGAGACCCCCGAATCGTCATCGTCGGTGCTGGCGGTGCCGGGAACAACACCGTCAACCGACTCTACAACATCGGCGTCGACGGCGCCGACACGGTCGCGATCAACACCGACAAACAGCACCTGAAGATGGTCGAAGCCGACACCAAGATCCTCGTGGGCAAGTCGCTCACGCAGGGGCTCGGCGCCGGCGGCGACCCGAAGATGGGCGAGCGCGCCACCGAGATGGCCCAGGGGACGATCAAAGAGGTCCTCGGCGACGCCGACCTCGTCTTCGTCACCGCCGGCATGGGTGGCGGGACCGGCACCGGCGCGGCGCCGGTCGTCTCGAAGATCGCCAAAGAGCAGGGCGCCATCGTCGTCGGGATGGTCTCGACGCCGTTCAACGTCGAGCGCGCCCGCACGGTGAAAGCCGAGGAGGGGCTCGAATCCCTCCGGAACGAGGCCGACTCGATCATCGTCCTCGACAACAACCGCCTGCTCGACTACGTCCCGAACCTCCCGATCGGCAAGGCGTTCTCCGTGATGGACCAGATCATCGCGGAGACGGTCAAGGGGATCTCCGAGACGATCACCCAGCCGAGCCTGATCAACTTAGACTACGCCGACATGTCCACCATCATGAACCAGGGCGGCGTGGCCGTGATGTTGGTCGGCGAGACCCAGGACAAAAACAAGACCCAAGAGGTGGTCAACGACGCGATGAACCACCCCCTCCTAGACGTCGACTACCGCGGCGCGAGCGGCGGACTCGTCCACATCACGGGCGGCCCGGACCTCACGCTCAAGGAGGCCGAGGGCATCGCGAACAACATCACCGAACGGCTGGAGGCGAGCGCCAACGTCATCTGGGGCGCCCGCATCCAGGACGAGTACAAGGGGAAGGTTCGCGTCATGGCTATCATGACGGGCGTCCAGAGCGCGCAGGTGCTCGGCCCCTCGACGCAAAAGCAGGCCGACAAGTCCCGTGCGGCCGTCGACAGCGACGACCTCGGTGACTCGCGTTCGCGAGCGGCTCAGGCGAACGGTAACGGAAACACCGCGATGACGTCGGGCGGCACCGACCAGGGCGCGTGGGAGTCCGACGGCGGCAGCGAGCCGACCGAACAGAACAACGGGCTCGACGTCATCCGCTGAGGCGTCGCCCGACTCGGACCGTATCGAATCGATCTGCTGACTGCGGTGTTCGTGCGCTGTTTTTTGCCCGCCGTTCGCGGATCACACCGCTTTGATCGAATCCAAGAGCCGGCACTTCCGGCAGACGTCGCGGCTCGTCTTCGACCCGCAGCGTTCACACTCGCCGAGGTCGGGAGCGTCGGCGGCGGCGTCGCCGCCCTCGCGGTAGCGCTCGGCGGCGAGCGCGGACAGCTCCTCGTAGCCGGCCATGATCGAGTGGCGAGCGCCGGGGTGGTTCTCCTCTAACTCGTGGATCGTCGACTGGATCTCGCCGCGGTACGCCTCCGACGAGTGCGGGCACTCGGCCATATGCGTCGGCAGGTCGCGGACGTGACAGTAGAGGGCGATCTCTTTTTCCGGCACGTCACGCAGCGGCTTGGCGCGCGGGACGAACGCGTCGGTCCCGCCGCGCTCGTCGAAGGGGCCGAGCGAGGCGTCGAAGTGTTTCGCGACCTGTCGGACGTCGCCTTCGAGGAAGTTCATCATCGCCGTCTGGGCCTCGTCGTCGAGGTTGTGGCCGGTGAGCAGTTTGTCGGCGTCGAACTCGGCGGCGTACTTCTCTAAGAGGTCTCGGCGGAACACGCCGCAGTACGCACAGGCGGCCATGTTCTCCGGGTCGCTCTCGACGACGTCGTCCATCTGTACGTCGAACTCCTCCTCGTAGGAGACGACCTCGTGGCGGAGGGAGAGCTCCTCGGCGAGTTCGATCGTCGCGTCGATGCTCTCGTCGCGGTACCCCTCGATCCCCTCGTGGATCGTCAGGGCGAGCATCTCGACGCGGGGGTCCGTCCCGAACACGTCGTCTAAGATCTGCGTCAGCGCGACGCTGTCTTTGCCGCCCGAGAGACCGATCACCCAGCGGTCGGGATCTTCGGGTGTCGCCTCCGGATCGAGGAGCGAGTCCTCGCGGACGCGGCGCTTCACGCGTTTCTCGACCGACCGGCGGAGATGCGCGCCACAGAGATGCGCGCCGGAGTACGCGGCGTGGTGGATCGCGTCGTCTCCGCACCTGTCACACTCCATCGGTGTCGGGTTACAGGCGCGCGCTGATACCGGTTTCGGGCCGCGCTGGGGCGTCTCTCGTGTGGGATCTTCTCACGGACAACCGCGAGCGCGTTGTCGCCGGTTCCGACACGGGTTTGCCCGCGGGGCCGCCTCCATCTGTCTGTGACCGAGTCTCCGACCGGCGTCGACCGCAACCCCGCCCCCCGGCCGCTCCAGTCGGACCCGCCGGCCGAGAGCCTTCGAACCCGGCTGTTGCGCCACGGGTTCAACCTCCTGCCCGCCTACCGCGGTACCGGCGCCCGCGTCGACCACATCGGTGCAAACTGGCGGTACGTCCGCGTCCGACTCCCCTGTAACTGGCGGACGCGGAACGCCGTCGGCACGACGTTCGGCGGCAGCCTCTACGGCGCGGTCGACCCGGTGTATATGATCATGCTCCGCCGGATCCTCGGCGATCGGTTCACCGTCTGGGACAAGTCGGCCGCGATCGAGTTCATCGAACCCGGCCGGGACACCCTGTACGCGGAGTTCACCCTCGCGGACGACGAAATCGAGACGCTTCGCGAGGACCTCGCCCCCGGCGACTCGGTCGACCGCGAGTACCTCGTGTCGCTGGTCGACGAGACGGGGGCGGTCCACGCGGCCTGTGAGAAAACGGTGTACGTCCGGCGGGACGAGTGACGGCGTCCGCCCGCCGACTCAGTCGTCCGCCCGCGCCCGCGCCGCAACGTCCTCGAACTTCGAGACGGAGATGACGAGGCGGTCGTCGCTCGTCGTCGTCACCATCTTCGATTCCGCGAAGGTCGTCCCGTCCGCGCGGAGTCCGGTGCTCGTGCCGGTCCACCGCTCGCCCTCCATGACCGCCGGGATGATGTGGCTCCGGATGTGGTCGACCTCCTCCGTCGGATGGAGCCGTTGCCACCGCTCCCCGACGAGCTCCTCCGGGTCGTACCCGTACAGCGCGCCGTACTCCTCGCCGACGAACTCGAAGGTCCCGTCGGGCGCCACCGTACAGAAGCCGTCGAGCGCGACCGAACCCGGCAGGCCGTCCGGGGTTGCCGCTCCATCGGGGTCCGATCTGAACCCCCCGTCGTCGCCTTCGACCGCGTGTTCGACCCGGCGCAGCAGGGCGGTGTACCCGTCGGCACCGTCCGCTTTCGTCACGTAGTCGCTGACGCCCGCCCGGATCATCTCCGCCGCGATCGTGTCCGGTTCGGTCGCGGAAAACAGCAGAAACGGCAGGTCGGGGCGGCTCTCTCTGGCGTCGGAGAGGAGTTCGACCCCGGTCCGTCCGGGCATGTCGTAGTCGCTGACCACGCAGTCGAACTCCTCGCGCTCGATCCGGTCGAGCGCGGCCGCCGGGTCGGTCTCGACGGCCGTCTCACAGTCGATCTGCTCGTCGCGTTCGAGGAACGCCGCGACCAGCTCTGCGAGTCCCGGCTCGTCGTCGACACAGAGCACTCGCCGCGGTGCGTCCGTCATACCGGGACTCGAACCGTTCCAGATAAAGCAGTTTCCTCCCGATGTTCAGAACTGATACCGGTCCGTTACGCCGCGAGGCCGGCGACGAGCGTCTCCTCGACGGTCTCGACGAACCGTTCGGGGTGTTCGACGTGCGGCAGCAGCTTGGCTCGGTCGAAGACGACGAGCCGGGAGCCGGCCGCGTCGGCGAGGTCGCGGCCGTCGGACAGCGGGCTCACCTCGGCCTCGCGGCCCCACACGATGGTCGGCGGCGCGTCCATCGCCCCGAACGCCGCCGCGAGGTCGAGGTCGCTGTTGAGGTACCCCGAGATAAACGAGGCGGGCGCGAACCGCGCGTTCTCGACGTGGCCGGTCCGCCACTCGTAGTCGGTCCACTCCTCGCTCGGGTTCGCCGGGTCGTCGTAGCCGTGGTCGGCGTTGAAATACTGGATCGACGGCTTCGACGTGAGGACGTTAAAGATCGCGTCGCCGACGAGCGGCGCCCGGATCAGCTCTCTGAGCCACGACTTCGGCGGGCTCGGTCCGGCGACGGTCGTCGGACAGACGGCGACGAACCCGCGAACGTCGACGCCTCCGGCCGTCGAGTCGCCGGTGTCGACCGCCGCGGCCGCGTACGCCGCCGACAGCGAGGAGGCGACGACGGCGGGCTCGTCGAAGTCGGCGAGGAAGTCCTGCACGAAGTCCTCGTACAGCGCCGCGGAGTAGCGGAGCGGCGGCCGGTCGGAGCGGCCGAACCCCGGCAGGTCGGGCGCGACGACGTGGTAGTCGGCGGCCAACGCGTCGAACACCTCGCGCCACTCGCCGGCGGAGCCGGCGGCGTTTATCCCGTGTAAGAGGACGACGTCCGGGGCATCCGGGTCGCCGGCCTCGGTGTAGGCCACGTTCATCCCGCGCCAACGGAACGTGCCGTCGTCGCCGTCGAGGGGCGACTCCAACTCCCCTTCGTATCGGAGTCCGGTGTTGAGGGCGGCGAGCGCGCCGACGCCGAGGAGGGCGGTCCCGGCGAGGTTCCTGAGTTTCATAGCAACGTGTTGGTCCGCTGGCGACTTATACCTCGTGGCGCGAGGCGGCCTACTGGTTCCGTCTCACCGCTCGGTCGCCGACTCCGGACGCTCGGCGCCGTCCGCGTCGGCCTCTACGCACTCCGCGATCGGTCCGACGATCTCCGCGGCGACGCTGTACGGATCGGTCTCTCGGCGACGGACCGACGCGGCGAGCGCCTCGATCCCACCGTGACGCTCGATCTCCGCGGTCGCGAGCGCGCCGACGTCGGAGCGCACCAGCGTCCGGATCTCCTCCGCGTAGCGCCGCTGTTTCGTCGCCTCGATCGCCCCCGACTCGCGGAGGTGGGTCGCGTGGGCGTCGAACGTCTCGATCAGCGAGTCGACGCCCTCGCCGGTGTTCGCGACGGTCCGACAGACCTCGGGGCTCCACTCCGCCGAGCCGTCCGCGTCCCCGTCGCTCTCGTCGTCCGGGTGATCCGGCACCTCGAAGCCGTGGTGGCCGCCGTCGAGCCCCTTCGTCGGCCCCTCGCGCCGGTGGACCATCTCCTCTAACTCGGCGAGGGTCCGCTCTGCGCCGTCCATATCCGCTTTGTTAACGACGAACACGTCGCCGATCTCCAAGATGCCGGCCTTCAGCGTCTGTACGTCGTCGCCCGAGCCGGGCTGGACGAGCACCGCGACGGTGTCGGCGGTGCGGACCACGTCCACTTCGTTCTGTCCGGCGCCGACCGTCTCGATGATGATCGCGTCCTTCCCGAAGGCGTCGAGCGCCTTCACGGCGTCTGCGGTCGCCATCGACAGGCCGCCGAGCTGGCCGCGCGCGCTCATCGACCGGAAGAACACGTCCATGTCGCCGACGTTCGAGGCCATCCGGATCCGGTCGCCGAGGACCGCCCCCCCGGTGTACGGCGACGACGGATCGACCGCCACCACGCCGACGGTGTCGCCCCGGTCGCGGTAGGCTGAGGCGAGTTTGTCCACGAGCGTCGACTTCCCGGCGCCGGGCGCGCCGGTGATCCCGATCACGTCCGCGCCGCCCGTGTGCTCGTGGAGCGCGGCGACGATTCCCCGGTAGCCGGCGGTACGGTTCTCGATGCGGGTGATGACGCGCGCGAGCGCCCGATGGCTCCCGTCGAGGAGGTCGCCGACGAGTTCGGCGTCGTCGTCGCCGAGCGCGGTTGCGTCCGGCCCGTCCATCTACGCTCGCTCCGGCAGGTTGTTCCGGATGAACTCGATCGTCTCCTCCATCGGCGTTCCCGGTCCGAACACCTCGGCGACGCCGAGTTTCTTGAGTTCGGTTTCGTCGTCGTCGGGGATGATCCCGCCGACCAGCACGAGAGTGTCCTCGAACGCGTCGTACTCTTTGAGCCCCTCGATCACCTTCGGTACGAGCGTGTTGTGTGCCCCCGAGAGAATGGAGATGCCAAGCACGTCCACGTCCTCTTGGACCGCCGCCTGGACGATCTCGTCTGGCGCGCGGTGGAGCCCGGAGTAGACAACTTCGAACCCGGCGTCCCGAAACGCCCGTGCGATCACGTGTGCTCCCCGATCGTGGCCGTCGAGACCGACCTTCGCGACCAGACAGCGGACGGCTTGTGTCTCCTGTTCGGCGCTCATACCCGACTGTCCGTCGCCTGCCGATTTGATTCTAACGGAAAATCAGGTAGTTTCGGCGGCGGGGTGACGCCGGCCGCGCCACCGCCGGCCGCGAGCCGCTTATCCGAACTTTCCGGTGATGTAGTCCTCGACGCGCTGCTCTTCGGGGTCCTCGAAGATCTTCGTCGTGTCGTCGTACTCGACGAGTTGGCCGCCGGTGAGGAACACCGCGGTCCGGTCCGAGATCCGGGCCGCCTGCTGCATGTTGTGCGTGACGATGATGACCGTGTACTCCTCCGCCAGGTCGTCGATGAGGTCCTCGATCTTCGAGGCCGCGACGGGGTCGAGCGCCGAGGTCGGCTCGTCCATCAGGATGACCTCCGGATCGGGTGCGATCGCTCGGGCGATACAGAGCCGCTGCTGCTGTCCGCCGGACAGTTCGAGCCCCGAGGAGTCGAGTTGGTCTTTCACTTCGTCCCACAGCGCGGCGCCTTTCAGCGACTCCTCGACGCGCGCGTCGACGTCGCCGTCGAACCCCTGGATGTTCAGTCCGTACGCGACGTTGTCGCGGATCGACTTCGGGAACGGGTTCGGCTTCTGGAACACCATCCCGATCTTCCGGCGCAGCGCGACCGGGTCCACGTCGCCGTCGTAGACGTTCTTGCCGCCGAACTCGACGCTCCCGTCGACGCGACAGATCTCGATCATGTCGTTCATCCGGTTGATACACCGGAGGAACGTCGATTTCCCACAGCCCGAGGGACCGATAAGCGCGGTCACCCGATTCTCCGGGATCTCCATCGACACGTCGTCTATCGCCTGATCGTCGCCGTAGTAGACGTTCAGGTTGTGCGCGGCGACCGCCGTCTCCTGGGATTCGATCGTTCGGTCGTTCGGTTCGGCTTCGACGTCCGTCGTGATGAGCGAGTCGCTCGTCTCTGTGTTACTCATGTTAGTTCCTCTCCGCGCGGTTTCGCAGTAGTATCGCCGTCCCGTTCATACCGACGAGGATGATAAGCAGCGTGATAACGCCGGCGGCGACGACCCCGTACCGGAACTCCGCCTTCGGGAAGTTCGCCCACGCGTAGATCTGCATCGGCATCGCGCTGAACCGGCTGAACAGGCTGCTCGGCGCGCTGAACACCGTCGTCGCCGCGCCGATCATGATGAGCGGCGCGGTCTCGCCGATCGCCCGCCCGAGCGCGAGGATCGTCCCGGTCAGGATGCCGGGAAGCGCCTCCGGGAGGACGACGTTCTTCGTCGTCTGCCACCGGGTCGCTCCCATCGCGTCCGAGCCGCGGCGCAGGTCGTCCGGCACCGACCGGATCGCCTCCTGTGCGGAGATGATCGTGATCGGGAGGATGAGAAGCGACAGCGTCAGCGACGCGGTCACCGCCGTCCCGAACCCGAACCCGAGCAGGTTCGCGAACAGCCCCAACCCGAGCAGCCCGTAGACGACCGACGGGATGGCGGCCAGGTTCGCGATGTTGATCTGCAGCAGGCGGGTCAGCGAGCCGAGCGGCCCGCTCTCGGGCATGTACTCCTCTAAGAAGACGGAGGTCCCAACGCCGAGGACAAAGGACAGCACCGCGACGAGCGCGATGATGATCACGGAGCCGACGATGGCCGGGTAGAGCCCGGCCTCCTCCGGCGTCCGGGACGGCGCCTCGGTGAGATACGAGGTGTCGAGCCACGGGTCGGGCGCCGGGAAGCCCATCGACTCGACGATCAGCGCTCCGGCGATCACCCCGACGGCCATGAGGAGCGGGAACGCGAGGCCGGCGAACCCGTCGCCGGACGCCACCACGCGAGAGATGTACACCGCCGTCGGGACGGCGGCGAGGATGACGACGAGCAGGACGGTCTCGCCCGGCAGTCCGGCTCCCGTCGCCAGGAAGCCACTGGCCGCCGCGATGACGAGCGGGACGCCCCCGACGAGCCCGGCGACGACCCGGCCGGTGCGGTCGGCGGCGACGAGCGCCCCCGCCGCCGCGACGGGGATCGCGATCGTCCAGAGGTAGATGATGAGATCGGAGGGGTACGTCTGAATCGCTTCTCGAAGCACCGCCGCGGCGACGACGCCGACGAGTCCGACCGGTACCGCCGCGGTCGTCAGCCGCGACCCCGCCCGCCGCCGACCGATCGCGTACAGCGCGATGGCGGGCACCACGCCGAGCGTGTACGCGAGGAACCACACCAGCGAATCGAACACCAAGAACAGGGTTCCGACCGCGAGCCCGATCGCGACGCCGCCGACGAGCCGACCGACCAGCCCGAAGCCGACCGCGCCGACCCGACCGCGGCTGCCGACGTAGGTGAGGTACGCGGCCGTCGGAGCGACGACGACGAAGAGGTACGCCAACTGCCAGTTGAGGCGCGGAATCGTCCCGACGAGGGCCTCGATGCCGGTAAAGAGCGCGGCGACGACGACTAACCCGCCGCCGAGCGCCGCCAGCGCGCGACGCGTGATCGCCGCGTCGTCTGCGCTGTACAGACAGAATCCGAGGTAGGGGACGACGAGCGTCGCGAAGTACGTCAACAGCCACTCGGGGCTGGCGCTCGCCAGGTCGAAGGCGTCGACCGCGACGTACACGAGCAGGACGCCGAGCGCGACCAGCCCGAACACGCTCGCGCCGAACGAGAGGTACTCGAAGATGATCCCGCGAATCCGGCTGACTTCGCCGAAACCGTCCGCGGTCGCGTTCTCTGTCGCCATCAGTACTCCTCCCGGTAGCGTTCCGCGATAATGTCACTGATCACGTTCATTACGAGCGTCACCACGAACAGCGCGAGTCCGAGCGCGAACATCGAGTCGTACGGCGTCGTCCCGCCCGTCAGGTCGCCGCCGGCGATCTGCACCATCGCGACGGTGATCGTCATCCCGGACTGTAAGAGCACGTCGGCGGGGTTGACGAACGGGATACCGAAAGCCTCCTGGACCGCCGGCATCCGCGCCTGCGCGCCCATGGCGACGACGACGATCATCGTCTCGCCGATGGCGCGGGAGACGGCGAGAATGTACGAGGAGGCGATCCCGGAGATGGAGGCCGGCACGACGATCCCCGTCGAGACCTCGAACTTCGTCGCGCCCAGCCCGTAGCCGGCCTGTCTGAGGTCGTCGGGAACCGCGCTCATCGCGTCCTCCGATATCGACGACACCATCGGGATCGTCATGATGCCGACCATGATCGACGCTGACAGCGCGTTGAAGGTGCTCATCTCGGGGAACAGGGTCGCCTTCAGCGCCGGGGTGATGTACACCAGCGCGAAGTAGCCGTACACCACGGTCGGGATGCCGGCGAGGATCTCCAGGAGCGGTTTCAGGATCGAGCGCGCGTTCGGCGTCGCGTACTCGCTGAGGTAGATCGCCGTGAGCGTGCCGGTCGGGAGCGCGATGAACGCCGCCGTGACCGTCACGACGAACGTCCCGATGATCAGGGGGACGATGCCGAACGCCTGCCCCCCGCCGGCCGGGTTCGGGCTCCAGTTGGTCGTTGTCAGGAACTCGGTGATCGGGATAGTCGAGAAGAACACCACCGCGTCCGACAGGAGCGTGACGAAGATCGCGACCGTCGTCAGCAAGGTCACGGCCGCGCACGCGGCGAACAGCCCGCCGTAGGTTCCCTCCTTCAGTCGTGTGAGCCCGCCTTGCCGGGACAGGTCGGGACTCTCTGTGCTGTCAGTCACGAACGATGGGGTATCACACGCAGTCGTAAATCAATACACCGGTTCATCTTACCGAGTTAGCCCTGCGCCTGCTCGATTGCGTCTTCGAGGAGGCTCATCTGCTCTTCTTGGGTCTCCTCGGTGGCCGGCACGTAGCCGACGTCGCCGGCGACGAGGTCCTCGTTCGTCGTCTGGCTCACGAAGTAGCGAGCGAACTCGGCGACGTGCTCCTCGCCGAGCGAGGAGATGGACGGGTAGGTGAACAGGGGTCGCGAGAGGGGGGTGTACTCGCCGCTCGCGGCGGTCTCGAGGCTGGGCTTGACCGGCCCGTCGCCGTCGTCGATCCCGAGCGCCTTCAGCTGGTCGGGGTTGAGGTAGTAGTACGAGAAGCCGAAGTAGCCGATGGCGTACTCGTCGCCGGCGACGCCGTTGGCGATGTTGTTGTCCTGTTCGGTCGCCTGGTAGTCGCTCGTGTGGCCGCGCTCCTCTAAGATCGCCTCGATGAAGTAGTCGTAGGTGCCCGATGTGTCGGCGGCGCCGAAACGGTTTATCTCCTCGTTCGGGAACTCGTCACGGACCTCGTCCCACGTCTCGACGCCGTCCGACTCCCAGATCTGCGCGAGCTCCTCGACGGTGAGCGAGTCGATCCAGTCGGCCTCGGGGTTGACGACGACGGTGAGCGCGTCGGTCGCGGCGATGAGTTCGATGTGCTCGACGCCGTTCTCAGCGCACAGGTCCTCCTCTTCCGGCTGTATCTCCCGGCTCGCGTTGTTGAAGTCCGTTTCGCCGACACAGAAGAAGTTCGAGAAGCCCCCGCCGGAGCCGGTCGAACTGACGTCGATCCGGACGTCGGGATGGTCTTCGGCGAAGTCCTCTGCGACCGCGGTCATCAGGGGGAACACCGTACTCGACCCCGCGATGTTGATCGCGCCGGAGAGCGAGCCGTCGGAGCCGTCCGAGCCGTCCGAGCCGTCTCCGGAGCTCTGCGTACAGCCGGCGAGCGCCAGCGTCCCGGCGCCGCCGAGCGCCGCAAGCGATTGCCGCCGCGTGATCCCTGTTGTGTCCGCGTCGTGGCTGGAAGCCATTACATCGGGATGTGCGAGTTCCGGTTAAGTAGTATGCTATGAGGAGTATGTGGGGGCGCATACGGCCCGGTACGGCTATGTTCCTATATATAGGCTATATAGAAACTCCGGCGAGACCTATCTCCCCGCTTCGATCGCCTCGATCAACAGCTCCGCGACGTCGACGATCTCCACGTCGTCCTCGAAGTCGCCCGTCTTCCGGCCGTCCTCGAACATCGTCGTACACATCGGACAGGCGACGACGAACTTCTCGACCGCGCCGCCCGCGTCGGTGTCCTCGACCGCCTCGCGGAGCCGCTCTTCGCTCGGCTTCACGTCCTCGTCGTGTTCGGTCCAGAGCCCGCCCCCGCCGCCGCCACAGCAGAACGAGTCGTTCCGCGAGCGCGGCATCTCGTAGAGGTCGGCGCCGGTCGCGCGGATTAACTCGCGGGGCGCCTCGTACTCGTCGTTGTACCGCCCGAGGTGACAGGGGTCGTGGTAGGTGACGGTGTAGTCGAGCTCGTCGCCTGCGAGTCCGAGCCGGCCGTCGTCGACCAACTCCTCGACCACCTGCGTCCAGTGGCGCACGTCGATTTTTCCATCCGCGTTCCACGGCTCCTCCCTGTCGAACGGCATCATCGGGTCGTCGGCGAACTCGGCGAAGTCGACCTCGGGGTACTCGTTTTTGATGGTGTTGTACGAGTGCGGGTCGGTACAGACGATGGTCTCGAACTCGCAGTCGGCGAACGTCTCGACGTGGTGGCCCGCCAACTCTAAATAGAGGAACTCCTCGCCGATCCGGCGAATGTCGTTGCCGTCCGTCTTCTCGTCGTCGAAGAGGATGCCGAACTCGACGCCGGCCTCGTCGAAGAGTCGGGCGAGCGCGCGAGCGACCTTTTTATTTCGGTCGTCGAAGCTCGGGTAGTCGCCGACGTACCAGAGGTACTCGACCTCGCGCTCGCGCGCGTCCGGCACCTCGACGTCGTCCAACTCGTCGGCCCAGTCGGCGCGACTCGACGGCGACTCGCCGAAGGTGTTCCCCTTCTGCATCACGTCTTGGAACACGGCTTGGAGGTTCGAGTCGACGGCCCCCTCGTCGACGAGCTGGCGGTTCATCTTGGTGAAGCTGGTGAGGTGTTCGATGTCGACGGGGCAGGCGTCCATACAGGCCATACACGACATACACGACTCCATCGACTCGCTGTCGATCACGCCGCCCTCGTCGGCGACGATGGGGACGGTACCTCCATCAGTTGCAACCGTGTTCGCCCCGCCCGAACCAGCCACCGGGTCGTCGCTCACGGACTCGCGGTACGCCTTTAAATCGAGGATGACGTTCCGCGGGTCGAGGTTCCGCCCGACCGTGTCGGCGGGGCAGGCGTCGGTACACCGTCCGCACTTCGTGCAGGCGTCGCCGTCCAGCAGCTCCTTCCACGTGAAGTCGTCGAGGGACTCCGCGTTGGTGTGGTCGAGGTCGGCCGGGACGTTCGGGAGGCGCGCGCCCGCCTTCTCGTCGCGGGCGACGACGTTCGCGAACGAGGAGATCATGTGGAACGGCTTCGCGTACGGGATCCACGCGATGAACGCGAACGCGAGCAGCGAGTGGCTCCACCAGACGACGCCGTATATCGCCTCCGCGCCCGCCGTCGTCAGCCCCGCCCACCGGAACCCGGCCGCCATCGCCATCCCGATGAAACTCACCGTCTCGTCGGCGCGCGCCGGCTGGCCGACGATGCCGAGCGCCTGCACGACGAACCCGCCGACGCCGAGCAGGAAGAGCGTCCAGACGAACGCGTCGTCCTCGAAGGAGGTGTGTTTGCCCCACAGCCGCCCCTCGCGGTTCCGGTAGCGCCGGTACATCGCCATCGCCACGCCGACGACGAACAGCAGGCCGAACGCGTCGACGGCGAACTGGTAGGCGAGGTAGAAGTCGCCCACCCAGAACGACTCGCCCGTGAGCGGGCGGTACACGTCGATGTCGAACCCGAGGATCGTCGTCGCGACGAGCAGGGTGAGAAAGCCCCACAGCACGAAGGTGTGCATCACGCCCGCGTACAGGTCGCGGTCGAACTGGTTCTCGTTGGAGAGGACGGTCTTCGTCGCGCTCACCGTCCGGCCGGCGAGGTTCGACAGTCGGTCTCGCGGGTCCGCGCTCCCGCGCGCGTACGCCGCGAACCGGGCGTACACGCCGTACAGGAACACGAGTATCGCGACCGCGGCGAGCCAGTAGAACGCGACCTTCCCGATCGGACCGATCGTCCAAAAGGTCTCTCGGGTGGCCGCCTGCAGGGGTGTCATGATAGATTAGGCGGATACGGCGGGGTTAAAACTTGCCACAACCCCGAGCGTGTCGCCTCGGGTTTCCCCGAAATCGCGGGACCGGCGCGCGCGGAGGCCTACACCAGCGTCGCCGCGGCCGCCGCCAGCAACCCCCCGCCGACCGCCGCCGCGCCGACGTCGCGCCGGCCGAAGGCCAGTCGCGGCAGCGTCGGGTTCCACGCGAAACAGCGCGCGTTCATCGCGGTCCCGAGCCGGTCGGCCCGCCCGAACGCTCGGTTGACGCCCGCGACGGCGACGAGGCGCATCCGCTCGTGGACCGGGAGCGCTCCGCCGCCGCGAGCCCGGACCGCCGCCCGCGCCGTCACCAGGTCCCGTTTTAAAAGCGGGAGGAACCGGAACACGAGCGCGACGCCGACGCCGAGAAACTGGCCGGGCTTGCCCGGCACCGAGCGCTGGAGCGCCGCCCGCGACTCGCGGACCGGCGTCGAGCGGACGTACCCGGCCGCGACGACGAGGAGGAGGACGACCCGGTAGCTCGCGAGCCCCGTGGTCGCGGCGCGGTCGAGCCGGAACCACGGCGCGCCGAGCGTCGCCCCGGCGACGAGCGGCGCGAGGGCGAGCACCGGAAACGCGGCCCGGTAGGACCACAGGTCGCGCGGGCCGCCCCCCGAGAGCCACAGGCAGGCGACGGCCACGACCGTGAGCGCCGCGAGCCCGCGGGGGGCGGTGTACGCGTACGCCGCGGCCGCGAAGCCGACCTGGACGAGCAGTTTCGCCCGCGGGTCCACCCCGTGTGCGAGCGAGTCGCCGGGGACGTACGACAGCGTCACCGCCCCGCCTCGCTCGCGTCGTCGCTCGCGGCCGATTCCGGGACGCGGACGCCCAGCTCCGCCAGCGCTCTCGTCGCCGCGTCCGGCCCCGCGTCGACCGCGACGCGCCCGTCCGACAGCCCCACGACGCGGTCGGCGAGCCCGAGCACGTCGCGGAGGTCGTGGGTGACGACGATCACGCTCGTGCCCGCCGCGTGGCGCTCGCGCAAGTGCTCGACCACCGACCGCCGCGCCGGCTCGTCGAGCCCGGTGAACGGCTCGTCTAAGACGAGGTGGTCCGGCTCCATCGCCAGCGCGCCGGCGATAGCGACGCGCTCGCGCTCGCCGCCCGACAGCGACGCGATCCGCTCGTCCCCCCGGCCGGTCATGTTCACGGCCGCGAGCGCCGCCGCGACCCGGCGGTCGATCTCGTCGTGCGAGAGCCCGAGGTTCTCCGGCCCGAACGCGACGTCGGCGCCGACGGTGGCCGCGACCAGCTGGTCGCGCGGGTCCTGAAACACCATGCCGACCGCGGTCCGGGCGGCGACGAGGTCCGCCTCGACGGGCGTGCCGTTGACCGCGACCGCCCCGGCGTCGGGCGTCGCGAGCCCGTTGAACGTCCGCACGAGCGTCGTCTTCCCGGAGCCGTTCGCGCCGGCGACGACGACGAACTCCCCGTCGGCGACCGAGAGCGACACGCCGTCGACCGCGGTGACGCTGGCGTCGTCGTCAGCGCCGCCGTCGTACCGGCAGGTGACCCCGTCGACCTCGATCACGCCCGCACCTCACGCGGCCGCGATCGCGTCCGAGCGCACGATCCCGACCGCGGCGGTGATCTTCAGGGCCTCCGCGGGGAGGAACGCCGCGGCGCCGACCGTCACCGCCTCGACGGGGCCGAGCGAGAGCACGATGGCGAGGCCGGCGACGCCGAACCCGTAGATGATGACGGTGCCGAGGACCATCGCGCCGACGAGCGTCGGGAGTCCGACCGCGTCGAGGTCTCGGAGCGCGACGCCCCGGTGGACGACCGCGCCGACCGCGCCGGCCGCGAGCGGGTACGACCAGAGGTAGCCCGCGGACTGCCCGACGAGCTGGCCGACGCCGGCCGAGCCGCCCTGGAACACCGGGGCGCCGACCGCGCCGGCCGCGAGGTAGAGCCCGATAGAGGCGGTCCCCCACACCGGACCGAGGTAGATTCCGGCGAGGAACACGCCGAGGACCTGTAGCGTCACGGAGACTGGCGAGACCGGATTCGGGAACGTCACGTACGCGAACGCGCCGACGAGCGCGGCGAAAAGCGCCGCGCGGACGAGGTTCGTCGCGGCCTCGTCGCCCACGAGGTCGACCGATTCCGTGTTGGTTGCCATACCCTCGACACGCTCGTAAACCAACTTGAAAATACTGGTTTACGACTCGGGGCAGCGCTCGGCGAGCGGCGGCGAGACCGCCGGAAACGCCGTCGACGGGCGCGAGGCTTATGTGTCGGCGCGCCTATCCTCTCCGCCATGGACGAGAAGACCGCCGAACTCCGCGATCTCTTCGTCGAGACCACCGGCGCCGAGACCGTCACCGAGCGACAGGCGGCGTCGCGCGGTTCGCTCACCGACCGCGACGAGGCGGCGGTCGACGCGCAGGTTCGCGACCTCGTCGCCGCGATGCGCGAGCGGTACGACTTCTCGGCCGACCTCGACGACGCGACCTACGCGCGGATCGCCCGCGGGCGCTTCGAGGAGGACGACGACGAGGCGATCGCGGCCGCCGTCAACGAGTCAGGGGAGGCTGACGCCCCCTCCACGACTGTCGACGCGGCGACCGTCCGCGACGCCCGCCTGTCCCTCCACCTCGTCTGTGACCGCGACCGCGACACCGGCGACGCCCCCTTCGAGTACGCCGAGATAAAGCGGCTGACCGCGGCGGGACGCTCCATCGTCGAGTGCGCCGACGCGCTCGGCGCGGACCCCGACACCGTCGCGAAGTACGCCCGGATCGCGCGCGTCGATCTGACGTCGATCCGAGCCAACGACCGCTTCCGCGACGGGTTCCGCGACCTCCTCACCGACGCGGACATCGAGGGCCCACACGCCGAGACCGCCCGAAACGACGGGCTCGAAGCGGCGACCGAGGATATGGAGACGGACACGAACTTATAAGCGAGCGGCTGCAGCGTCGACGGTATCGCGTCGACGCTCGCGTTCACAATACGAACCGATCGACCGCGGTCGAACGCGGCTCTCGTTTATCGGCTTAAAAAGGCCCCTTGCCGCCGCCCATCATGTCGCCGAGGCCGCCGCCCTCGCCGCCGCCCATCTTCTTCATCATGCGCTGCATGTCGCCCTCGCCCATCCCCTGGAACTGACTGATCGTCTGTTCCATCATGGAGTGCTGTTCGAGCAGCTGCCGGACCGTCTCCGCGTCGGTGCCGGAGCCGCGGGCGATCCGCTCCGTGCGCGACTGCCCGACCACGCGGGGGTTCATCAGCTCCTCTTCGGTCATCGAGTCCATGATGCGCTCGAACCGCCGCATCCGGTCTTGGGTCACGTCCATCGCGTCGTCCGGGAGCTGGTCCATCATCCCGCCGCCGAGGCCGGGGATCATGTCCATCACCTGGTCTAAGGGACCCATCTTGTTCATCGCGTCCATCTGCTTTTTCATGTCCTTCAGGGTGAACTCCCCCTGCAGCATATCCTCGGGGTCCCAGTCTTCGTCCTCCGCCTGGGTCTCCTGCATCGCGCGCTCGACGCGCTCGGAGAGTTGTTTTAAATCCCCCATGCCGAGCAGCCGGGAGATGAACCCGGACGGCTCGAACCGCTCGATGTCCTGGACCGTCTCGCCGGTCCCGAGGAAGGCGATGGAGGAGTCGGTCTCGTTGACGGCCGTCAGCGCACCCCCACCTTTCGCGGTCCCGTCGAGTTTCGTGATCATCACGCCCTCGATGCCGATCGACTTCTCGAACTGGCGGGCCTGGTCTTTGGCGCCCTGGCCGATCGCGGCGTCGAGTACGAGCAGCGAGCGGTCGGGGTCGACCGCCGATTCGATCTCTTCGATCTCCGCGATGAGGTCGTCTTCGAGCGCGTGGCGTCCCGCCGTGTCCACGATGTGCACGTCGGCGTCCTCGGTCTCTTTTAACCCCGTCCGCGCGATGTCGACCGGATCCTCGTTGTCGGGGTTCCCGTAGAAGTCGACCTCGGCGCGCTCGCACATCTGTTTGGCCTGGTCGTACGCCCCCGGCCGGAAGGTGTCGGTCTGGATCACGGCGGGCCGGAGCCCCTTCTTCGAGAACCACCACGCCATCTTGGCCGCGGAGGTGGTCTTCCCGGACCCCTGCAGGCCGGCCAGGAGGATCGTCTGGTTTTCGAGGGGCAACTCGGTGGAGTCGCCGACCAGCTCGACCATCTCCTCGTAGACGATCTTGAGGACGTGGTCCTTCGCGGTCGTCCCGCCCGGCGGCTCCTCTTCGAGCGCGCGGGTCTTGATCGAGTCCGACAGCGACATGACGAGGGAGACATCGACGTCGGCAGAGAGAAGCGACCGCTGGATCTCTTTGACGATCTCCTCGACGTCGCTCTCGGAGAGTCGAGACTTCCCCTGGAGCGTGTCGAGGCTGCTCCGGAGAGACGTACCGAGGTCGTCGAGTACCATTTGCCGGAGATAGGCGGTCGACGCGGTAAAACTTTGTTCGTCGGCGGCGCGAGGGCGGCGCGGGCTTCGCCGGCGGCTCCCCGCCTCAGACCTCCGTTGCGATGTACGTCTCGAGTCGGGTGACGAGATCCGGGCTGAACGTCCAGAACCCGTCCCACACGTTCGGTTCGTCTTCGAGCGCCAGCAGCGCGACGTGGTCGCCGCCGACCCCGTCCGGCGGCGTGAACACGACGAACCACGACCGCTTGTACGGGTAGGAGGTGCCGGTGTGAACCGTCACGGGCAGCGTCCCGAGTTCGTCGGCGTCGCCCACGCCGTAGACGTGGGTGTCGACGCCGGTGGCGGCGACCCGTTCGTACACCTCGTTCGTCCCCCGCTCGTCGTTGATCCGCGAGAGCCGCTGGAACGACGCCCGGAGCGTCCCCTCGCCGTGTTCGGCCGCGATCCGCTCTATCACCCGCGAGATGACGATCAACAGGACCTTCTCCTTGTTCGAGGCCGGGTACCCGCGGACCCGAAACGGCACCTCTTCGAGCCCGTACAACACGTCCGGGAGGACGACGTCGTCGAGCCCTATCGCGCCGCTCTTGTACAGGTCCGAGTTGATGAGCAGCACCGATTCGAGCAGTTCGTCCATCTCGGACCGGGCTATCACCTCCCCGTCTTCGACCAGTGCGACGACGTCGTCGCCCTCGGCTTCGGACTCGACTTCCCTCACCCCGACGGGCTGTCCGTCGAGCAGCGAATCGAGCAGGCCTCGCACGGGGTCCGGCGACGACCGGTTCCACACGACGAGACTCCGTCTCGGTGACGCGAGGTCGTCGAAAAACGATCGGAGCGAGGTGTTCATGGCAAAAATACGACGTACTGAGACAAAACGGTTTCTCGTTGCCGCTCGCCGGTGCCGGCTACTCGGGGGGCGCTTGCCGGTCGACGATCCGCCCGCCGGCGGCGTCGATCCGGCAGACCTCGGGGTCGTAGCCCGCGTCGGAGAGCCCGGTGCCGAGCGCGAAGACGGTGCGGCCGAGCATCGCCATGGCGGCGCCGGCGTCGCCGACGGCGTCGCTGGACTCGTCTCGCGCCGCGTCGACCGCCGCGATCGCTTCCGCGACCTCCGGGACGAGCAGTTCCGCCTCGCCCGCGAACTCGCGTGCCGCCGCCAGCAGCGTCGGGAGCCGGGGGTCGGCGCGAAGCCGGTCGAGCGCGGTCGCCCCGGCCGCAGAGAGGGGAGCCGTGTCGCCGCCGAGGACCGCTTCGGTCGACAGCTCGCCGAAGGTGACGTACTCGACGCGGGCGGTTCCGGGCACCCCGTCGAGGTCGCCGATGCCGGGTGCGCCGGGCGCCACCCGAATCGGGACGCCCCCGCGCGCCTGCGCGACGACGTCGCCGAGGCCGGTGCCGCGGCCCACCTCCGCCTCGTGAGCGATCCGTATCAGTTCGTTCTCCGACCGCCCCAGGCCGCGGGCGTCGTTGGTCGCGAGGGCCGCGCCGAGCGCCGCGGCGCCGGAGACGCCGAAGCCGGCGCCGATCGGTATCTCGGTGTCGATAGCGACGTCGACGCCGCCGCTGTCTAACGCCGCGAGCACGTCCTCGACGGCTCCGATCGTTCCCGACTCCCCGTCGATCGTCCGGGAGCCGGCGGCGTCGGCGCGGTCGGCGTCGGCTGCGGTCGTCACCCGAACCGTCACCCCGTCGGTGAGGGCGATACCGGCGCCCCGCGACCCGGCGGCCGCGGGCCGGTCCGCCGGGTGCGCGCTGAAGAAGGCGGTGACGTGTCCGGGGACGAACGCGGTCGCCCGCTGCCTGCTCATGCCAGACCGGACGACCGGGCGGCGATTAACGGTTGTTATCCGCCGCGGCGCGGCCGTCGACACCGCAGGCGGTAAATAGCCCCCACTCGAATTCGAGGCGTATGCGAGACCAGTTGCGTCCCGTCCTCGCTGCCGTGCTGGCGCTGGTGTTCCCAGGGCTCGGACACCTAATCCTGCGGCGATGGGGCCGGGCGCTGCTGTGGCATCTCACCATCGTCGGCGGCGGCGTGGCGCTTCTCACCCTCTACGACGTCGAGACGTCTTCGGGCCTCACGACGCCGGTGGAGGCCGCGGAGGCCGCCGCCGCCTTCCCGAGCGAAGTGACCATCCCGATCGCGCTTATCACCGTCCTCTCCTCTATCGACGCGTACGTCGTCGGACGGGCGGACGCGGTCGCGCGCGAACGCGTCGACGCCACGGCCGAGGCGGTCCGGCGCCGCGCCGCGAGCGCGGACGACGACGGGGCCGCCGCCGCCCCGGTCACCGAGACCGTCGGCGAGGACGGCGACTCCATGCGAGTCGAGTGCCCGAACTGCGGGAAGGAGACCGACGCCGAACTCGACTTCTGTCACTGGTGTACCGAGCCGCTCCCGTGGAACGACGCCGAGTAACCTCTTTTCACCGTCGTCGTCACGCTCGGATCGAACACCTCCTCCCCCGCCGCTGACCGGGGTGTCTATTTGTGCCCGCGCCGCGTCTGGTCGGTCATGGAACACGCAGCGTACGTGTACACCGGTGGACTGTCCGAGGAAGCCGTCGAGGAGCGCCTGCGGTCGGGCGATCACGGCGTCCTCGGACTCGCGGACGGCGACGACGCCTACGCGGTCCCGCTGAGCTACCACTACGACGGCGACGCCTTCCTCCTCCGCGTGAGCGACCACGACGGCCACAGCGAGAAGCGCGGGTTCATCGACACGACCGAGACCGCCACGTTCGTGTGCTACGGGGCCACCGACTCGGGGTCGTGGAGCGTCCAGATCCGCGGCCCGCTCCGCGAGTGGCAGGGCGACGCGGACGAGGAGCGGATCAACGAGTGGTTCCCCGCGTTTCGGCTGTTCGACGAGGCGATCGAGAACGTCGGGTTCACGCTGTACGAACTGCAGCTGGAGGCCGTCGTCGGCCGGGAGACGATAGAGTAGGCTCGCGGGCCGCCGATCCGGCGGTTCTCAGCCGTGAGAACCACGCAGCAACTATCATATATCTGGCCTGCGAGGTGTTCCGTACGGACGCGAACGACGGACGGAATATGAGTCTGAATCCACGGCAATACGACGTACGGGAGCTGCGCCGGATCGCGGACGCGCCGCGAGACGGTGCCGACGAGGGGCCTCGGGAGCGGCCGCTTCGTCAGCCGAACCGGAACCGGGCCGAACAGGCGGCGCGCTCGGCCGCGTTCACCGAACTGCTCCAGCGTCAACGCGGGCAGCGGCTGTCCGGCGACGGGACCCGATCCGACGCCGGCGGCCGACCGTACCTGACGGGCATCCCGGCCTCGACGGACGCGGAACACGAACTCGGCGAGTGGCTCGGCTACCTCGTCGACGTCGGCGGCCACGTGCGGAGCCGCGACGCGCTGGCGTACTACGCCGAACTCGGCTGGATCGACGACGGGACCGTCGCCGCCCTCCGGCGCCGGCTGGAGGGGTTCGACGCCCCCCGTTACGACCGGCCCTTTACTCCTGCTGACCATCGGATCAGTCTCGTCTCCATCGTCCGGATCGCTTCGTGTGCGAGTACATCATGAGCGAGGACGACGACGAATCCACGGACATCAACAGTACAGACGGCCCCGACGCGGTCGGCGTCAAACTCGGCAGCACGCGGACCGTGTTCGACCTCCCCGACGGACGCGGGGGGCGCGAGCGTCATTCGACGCTGACGTGCCTGGCGACCTACGAGGACGCCATCACGGGCGACGAGAAGGTCCTCTTCGGCCACGAGGCCGCTATCGAGTACCCCGACACGGTGCGATTCATGCTCCGGTCCGGGCTCCCCGAGGACGACGAGAGCGTCGCCGACGCGGAGCGCTTCTTCGAGGCCGTCGTGGACGCACACGACGTGCCCGAAGACAGCGCCGTCGTCTACGCCGTGCCGACCATCGACAACGAGACTGGCGTGAACAACCTCAAGTCGGTGATCGAGGGGTCGTCGATCGGTCAGGTCGAGACCCGGAGCTACCCCGAGTCGCTGTGCGGGGCCATCCCCGCGTACGGCGACGACCTCGACGCCATCGACGAGGTGTTCGTCTCGATCAACATGGGTTCGACCACGCTGGAGGCCTGCGCCTACCGGCGCGGCGAACAGCTCTCGCCGTTCTCGACCGGTTCGGTGACGGGCAACGAGGTCGACCGGCGTATCGTCGCCGCGGTCGAAGAGGAGAGTCAGGGCCGCGTCCACATCGACCGGACGACCGCCCGCGAGTACAAAGAAGAGCACGCCGACGTGTACGACTTCGAGCCGTTCACGGACGTGATCCAACAGCCCGGCGGCGGGAGCCACGAGTTCACCGTCGACCGCGGCGTTCAGGAGCCGGTCGATCGGTACATCGACGAGGCGGTCGACATCGTCGCCAACGAGTTCCTCCCGGAACTCGCGAACGACCACATGAAGCCGTACCAACTCGCGCTGGGTCGCCCCATCGCCGCGACCGGCGGGATGGCCTGTATCCCCGGCCTCACCGAGGAGTTCGAAAAGCGGCTCTCCGCCGAACTCGACCGCGACGTGGAGGTCGTCTCCCCCGACAACCCCGCGACGGCCGCCGCCGAGGGCGCCGGTCGGATCGCCGAGCGACTGATCTGAGCGACTGATCTGGGCGGCTGGTCTGAGCGGCCTATCCGAACGGCCAACCCGAGCGGCCAATCTGTGCGGCGTCTGCGAACGTTCTTTTATATATTCTCAGAATTCGCTTATAAATATCCCCGGAGGCCGCTTATACACTCTCGGCTTCCCGTTTAAACCTCGAAGAGGCGCTCGACGTCCGCCGCCTGGCGTTTGTAGATTCCGCGGCCCTTCAGTCGGGGGACCTCGTGTCGGTGGAGCGTCTCCGCCTCGCAGTCGTACACGAGCGGGAAGACGTTCGTCCGGCGCTGCGCGACCGTGTACGACTTCGCCGCCTCGACGATCGACGGATCGGGACTCGGCACCGCGAAGACGACGTAGCCGAGCGGCGTCGTCCGCTCGCCCTCCGCGGTGTTGGCGACGAGGAAGTCTCGGAACTCGTCTGCGGTCGACACGATGTCGTCGGGGGTGCTGACCGCGTCCTCGCGGACGAGCGTCGCGAAGATTCGGACCGCCCCCACCGTGGCGTCGTTGTCGTACGCCTCCCACACCGCCTCGAAGCCGTTCGTTTCGGCGTCTACCGCCTCGAAGTCGTGTTTGTGCCGGTTCGCGACGACCGCATCGCGGTACTGAGCTGTCTCCATGTACACCCGCACGAACCGCATGGTAAAAAATGACACACATCACCGCGGGTCGTATCGGACAAGTATCGGACAAATATCGGACAGCACCAAGCAGCATCGAACAGCATCGAGCAGCATCAAACAACATCGAACAACAGCAAACAGATCGGATCGCGTTCCCGCGTGAGGAGACCTGTCCCGCAACGCTATTATCGTCGTTCGGCAAAGCAGACACCCATGGTGCCAGGGGCTCTCGGGGTCGGGTTCGTCGTCGCCTCGTTCGGCGCCGCCGTCGGTGCGTTGTCGCTGGTGCAGTACCTGTACACACAGCGGGCGAATCCGGGCGCGGCCTGGTTCATGGGGAACATGGCCTCCGTCGCCGTGTTCTGTCTGACCTACGGACTCGCGCTCTTGGTATTCGATCCGACGGTGCGGGCCGCGCTCGCCGCCGTCGTGTTCGTCTGTCTCACGTTCATGGGGCCGTTTTTCCTCGCCTTCGGACTCGATTACACCGGCCGGGGAGACCTCATTCGGACGCCGCTTTTCGGGGCCAGCATGGCCGTGCCCGTCCTGTCGGCCGGGCTCACCGCGACGAACGCCGTTCACGGACTCGTGTGGACCGACTTCCAGATCGACCCGGTGTTCGGGCTGGCGACCGTCACGTACGCGGTTCAGCCGTGGGGCGTCTTCGCGCTCCTGTTCTCGCTCGGGACGGCCGCCGTCGGCTCGCTGCTGCTGGTCGGCGCCATCCTCAGTTACGGCGCCCTCTACCGGCGCGAGGCCACGGCGGTCATCCTGAGCACCGTCCCCCCGTCGGTCGGCGGGTCGCTCTGGCTGTTCAGCGTCGGGCCGGTCCCGCAGCTACACCTGATGGCGCCGTTCATGCTCGTCCACGTCGCGCTCGACGCGTACGCGTTCGTCGGCACGCACATGTTCGAGACGAACCCGGCGACACAGCGGACCGCGGAACGCACCGGGCTGGACTCGCTTTCCGACCCCGTCTTGGTCCTCGACGCCGAAGCACAGATCGTCCAGGCCAACGACCGCGCGAGGGCGCTGTTTTCCGCCCCGGCGTTGGACTCGTTCCCCGCCTCGCTGGAGGCCGTCCTCGGGGCGCCGCTGGAGACGCTCCGCGAGCGAGGCGAACTGTCGCCGGAGGCGAACGGGGGCGCGACGTTCGCGCTCTCGTACACCCCGCTGACCGATCCGAGCGGCGACTCGGTCGGGAGCATGCTCGTGTTGTACGACATCACCGAGCAACGGCGGCGCGAGCAGCAGCTCGGCGTGCTCAACCGCGTCCTCAGACACAACCTCCGCAACGAGATGACCGTGATAAGCGGCTACGCGGAACTGCTCGAATCGAACGCCACCGACCCGACGCACGTCACACAGGCGAAGACCATCGTCGACGCGAGCGACCGGTTAAACGCCATCGCCGAGAAGGCGCGGGCCTTCGAGGAGGTGCAACAGCGCACCACACAGCCCGCGGCCCTCTCGGTCGCCGACGTGTTGGCCGACGTCGTCACCGAGACCGCCGCGGCCGGCGACGACGCGACCGTCGACTGGACCGTCACGCCGCCCTCGCTCCGGCTCCGGACCGACGAGGTGGTGTTGTCGCTGCTCTTGCGCAACCTCGTCCAGAACGCGGTCGTCCACGCCGAGACGCCCGATCCGACCGTGACGATCACGGTCACGCGACCCGCGGGCGCCGACGACACCGCCCGGTTCGAGATCCGCGACCAGAACGATCCGATCCCGGACCAAGAGATCCAAACGCTGCGTGCGGGCGAGGAGACGCCCCTCCAACACGGTCAGGGGATCGGCCTCTGGATCGTCTACTGGTGTGTCCAACAACTGCACGCGGACATCCGCTTCGCGTACGACGACGGGAACGTCCTGATCGTGACGGTTCCGCCGATGACGCCGTGAGGCGACTGTTCTCGCCTTCTGGGCTCGAATCCTCTCGCCTTCTGGGCCCGAATCCGCGGGACGTGTTCGCCGCTCGCGAGGTTGCTCGCGGCAGAATAGTCCCGGGCGGATTCGAACCGCGGTCACTCCGCTTCGCTCCGTTCTCTGCTTCGAATCCTCGTTGTGACTATGCTCCTCACTTCGTTCGGAGAATAGTCCCGGGCGGATTCGAACCGCCGTCAATGGCTCCAAAGGCCATTATGATTGGCCACTACACCACGGGACTCCATTCGTTGGTTTTCCGCCCGCACTCAAGTAGGTTACTTTTCACACCCCGCGACGGGCGGAGCGACCACCCCCACACGCTCCCATCGACCGCTCGCCTGCTGCTCTCTGGACGACCGAACCGGGCGCCGAGTGTCACTCGCTTCAGTCGCCTCCCGTGTCGTCGGTGTCGCGCTCGGCCGCCGACACGGGAGCCGCCGCCGGGCCGTTCGGCAGCCGATCTATCGGGACGGTTCCGGGGTCGAAACCGGCCCGCCGCCACGCCTCGTCGAGCGACACGTCGTCGTTTATCCCCGTCGGTCCATCCAGGGGGTCAGGGCTTCCGGGTCCGCCGCCGCCGCCGGCGTTCGCGACCCCGTCGCCACCGATCGCTTTCCCCGCCGCGCCGCCGTCGGCCGCCGGCGTCGGCGGAACGTAGGTGTAGACGAACTCGTCGGTCACGGCGTGGTACGCGCCGGTCCTCGGGTCCTCGACGACGCCGGCGTCGTTGTCGATGGCGAAGTCGACGAGGTCCCTCAGCGTCGCCGCCTCGGCCTCGGGGCGGTCGTGAGCCGGCTCGGGGAGGCGGATCTCGGTGATCCACTCTGCGAACTCCGAGCGGTCGTCCCGGTAGTCGAGGTACGCCCTCTCGGCCGGAGAGAGCGCGAGTCCGACCTCGCGGCGGGCGTACAACAGCCCGCCGGCCCCGGCGACGCCCGCGAGGAACAGCAGCGGCCCGCCAAGCGAACGGAGGGGCCCGTAGCGCCGCTCGACCGTCACCGGCTCCGTTTGCTCCACCGTGTCCGACTGGACGCCGGGCTCCGAGACGCTGTACGTCTCGCCGCCGTGCGTGAGCGTCATGTCGACCGTCCGCGTGTACGAGGTCTGCTCGCCGTTGATCGCGCCGTCGACGGTCACGGTCGTCGTGACGAACGTCTCGCGCTCGCCGGGGGAGGCCCCGAGATCCGACTCGATCTGATCCGCCGTCGCGCTGATCGCGGAGCTGTTGAGCGCGAAGGAGGCGGCCGCCGTCTCGCCGGGTGCGACTCCGGAGACCGTCTCGGTCGTCAGTGGCTCACGCTCCTGCCAGTAGACCGTCTCGCCGTCGCCGCCGACGTTGCGCACGACGAGTACCGACTCGTAGGAGACCGCCACGTCGCTCGCCGCGGCGGCCGCGTAGCTCGTCTCCACGGCGACGTCGAGGACGGGCGCGACCCGCGTGAAGTACGTGTTCCGTCCGTCGAGCACCGTCCCGATGTCGAACACCGGGTTCGGCTCCGTCACCTCGGCCGAGTGGACGTACTCCGTCTCGACGGTCATCGACGAAACCGTCCGCGTCTGCGTCTCGGTCCCAGGGTCCACGTGAACCGTGTAGACGAGCGCGCCCCCGGCCGCCGCGGCGAGCAGACAGACCGCGAGAAGCAGGGCGAACTGTGCGTTCAGTACCGCCCGAAGGCGGAGCCGAGTGTCGGACGACGCTGGCTGACTCATGTGATCACTTGTATATCTCTCGGAGGATGCGGCGGTGCAGCGGCGGTTTGGCGCGCGATTCCCGCGAGCGTATCCGGGCCGGCTCTCCGCGGAGCAGCACCACCCCGGTCCCGGCGATGGCGCCGCCAAGGAGGCCGTTGATGGCGACCAGCGGGGCCCACGGGTGGAGCCCGTACAACTCGTCTATCACGCCGGGCGGTAACACGGCGAGGTATCGGTGTTCGACGACGAACAGCCGGTAGTACCCCGTCTCGTCGGGCGCGGCGAGCGTCACCGTCGTCGACGCCTCGCCCCGACTCCCGACCGCGAGTCGCTGAGGGGACACCTCGACGCCCGGACTCGCCGGGGTGACGTAGGCGTACACCGGCACCAGTCCGGCGTTGGGGACGACGTACTCCAGCTGTTGGCTCGTCCCGCGCTCGATGACGGTGGGATTGTCGGACTCGAACTCGGCGCTCACGACGCCGTACTCCTGTGTGCCCGCCGGGACGACCATGGCCGCGGTCGCCGTCGCCATCAACACGAGCGCGAGGACGCCGACGATGGCGAGCACGGAGGTGCCGTCCTCGCGGGAGCGGTCGCGCTCTCGAGTCCCGCGCGAGTTGCGAGTCAGGAACCAGTCGACCGCGTACGCGACCACGGAGAGGCCAAAGAGGATGTACGCGAGCCCCTGTGTCCCCTGCAGCGACCGGACGCCGAACGTGACCGCGAGCCACGTCTGGGCGGAACCGATCCCGGACTGGACCGCCATGGCCACGGTCCCGAGGTAGGGGATCACCACCACGCTCCCGCCGACGGTGAGCGCCTTCGCGACGACGTCGGCCTCCTGGACGACCGGCTCGCCGCCGTCCTGATCGGTAAAGGGGTTGTTGTCTCCTCGCGTGATGTACCCGCGCTCCGTCTCGTCGACGATTCGGTGGGTGGTCAGCCCGCCGCCCTGTATCTCCTGGGCGTCGAACGTCACCACGTCTCCGGTGTCTAACCCGCCCGTGAGAGCGGTCGGAATCGCGACGAACCCGTCGCCCGGATCGAGCGTCGGCTGCATGCTCCCGGTCTCGACGAAACTGAGAAGCACCGGCTGTCCGAGCAGCTGCCCGGCGATCAGCGCGACGACGACCACGACGGCCGCGACCTGCAGCGCGAGCGTGAGGGTGCGTTTCGGTGACATACTCGTGGATGGTGCGACTCTCGGGGCGCGCGTGCCCGTCGCGCACCAGCGTGTGACTTCGATTATGAAACGCAAACGACAGGTAATAAATGCGCGGGTCCGAGCAGATTGCGACGATACCGCGCGGCCGAGGCCCGGCCGACGATCCGCCGGCTCCCGTCTCACTCCTCCTCGAAGGTCCCGGTCGCGAAGAGGGCGAACGGGCCGATGAAGGCCAGACAAAAGCCCAAAAAGTGGACGTAGAGGTTCACGACGCTGCCGGCGACGGCCGGGTCCGTCGGGAACCCGACGACGGGGTAGCCGACGACCAGGACCGCGCCCACGACGAACAGCTCTCCGTCGCCGGGGCGCGACGCGACCGCGCGGGCGATGTCGGCGGCGCTCGCTCGAATCGATATCCCGGCGCTCGACGCGTACAGCACCGCGAGGAGCGCGCCCGCGACCCCCGTCGCGATGCCGGCCACGCCGAGGTCGGCCGCGGAGAGCGGGAGGGCGAGCAGCGCGATCCAGCCGACCAGTCCGAAGAAGACCGCGGGTAGCGCGCGGATCGACGCGCCCGGAACGATGCGCTCGCGGGCGTACGCGCCGAGCAGCAGGGGGAGCAGCCCCGAAAGCGCCATGTTGATCCCGGAGAAGCCGAACCCGATGGCGTTCCGCGGGACCGCGAGGTTCAGCGCCGAGAGGACGAACGGGAACGCCAACAGGAACGTCGCCAGCGCGGTCAGGAAAAAGCGGCGCGCGTCGCCGAGCACCGCGAGCGCGTAGCCGACCCCGACGAGGAGACAGTAGCCGGCGACGTTGCCGGCGAGGTGGCCCGGATCGAGGTGGACGTAGTGAGCGGTAAACGCCGTGAGAAGCGTCGGATCGGTGTACGCGAACGCGAGCGACCGACGCGTGGACTCGGGGAGGGTGAAGACGGCGCCGAGCAGCGCGGGGACCGCCGCGAGCACGAGCACGTCGGCGAGTCGGATCCCCGCGGCCAGGTCGTGTCGGAGCCCGGAGCCGTCGGGGTTCCGGTTCGCCCCGGTCTCGTCGCTCCGTTGGGTCGAGGAGGCCGTCACGCTCCGACCCTCGTAGACCAGCGAGTAAGACCTGTCGACGGAGCCGCGCTCACGACCGCTGCAGGCGTCGGACGAGCGCGATTCCGGCGAGCGAGAGCGTCACCCCCGCGAGCAGCCCCCCGAGTTCGACGAGGTCGATGGCGCTCGGCTCCTCGGTCGGGTCGTCGGCCGACCCCGCACCCGGTTCGTCGGTCGACCCCGCGCCCGGCTCGTCACCGCCGTCGACGCTGCTCGCTCCCCCTCGCGCGTTCTCGTCAGCTGTCGCGCCCGTGTCGGTCCCCGCGTCCGTGCCGTCAGACTCGCTCCCCTCACCGGCCGGGTCGCCGACGAGCAGCGTCCCGGCGTCGGCCCCCGCCACCGCGAGGTCGTACTCGCCGGCGTCCGGGAAGGTCCCGGCGAGCGCCACCGTCGTCGTCTCGTTCGGCGCGAGCGCGACCGTCCGGTTCGCGACCGGGTCGCCGTTCGCCGTCAGCGTCACCCGCCGCTCGCCCGCCGCGCCCCCGCCGTTCCGCAGGGTCGCCCGAACCGCGGCCTCGTCTCCGGGGTCGATCGCCTCGGGCGCGACCGCGGCCTCGGTCACGTCGAACCGGGGGACGCGCTCCGCGACCGCGAACGTCGAGAAGTCGGTGGTCGTCGCGCGGAAGTGGACGCTGTCCTCGGGGAGGCCCATCACCCGGACGACCTCCTCGTCGACGCGCTCGACCGGCTTCTCCGCCCACTCGCCCGCGTCCGTCTGCCGGTAGAACGTCACGTCGTCGGGGTCGGTGCCGGTCGCGTTGAGGTGGTCGCGGTCGACGCTGAACCGGATCGCCATCTCGTCGACCTCGTCGGGCGCGAAGCCGTGGTCGACCCGGAGGTACGCCATGGGTCGCGGGGTGGTCGGCGCGGTCAGCGCGCTCCCGTTCCCGAACGGCGTCGCGTTCCCGACCGCGTCGAGTTCGACGCTCCCGGTCCGGACGCCGTCGAGGTCGATCCCCTCCAGCGTGACGTTGCCGTCGGCGAGGTGCATCCTGTCGGCGTCGAACCGGACCTGATCCCCTTGCTCGATATCGGTCCCGGTGAACTCGCGTCGGTTGTCGCTCGGCGCTTTGACGGTCGTAGTCGGGTCACCACCTCCGATCTGTTGTGTCGACACGCCGGCCGTCACGGTCGTCGCGTCGTCAGGCTCCGCGATCTTCGCCTCAATCGAGAACTCGTCGGCGCCGAGTTGGGCTCCCACGGTTGCGCCGCGCGTGTCGATGTTGAGGCCGACCGTCACGGTCTGATTTGGGGCGAGGGTGACGTTGGTGGTCCCGCACTCGACCGAGTTGCCGTCGGCGATGAATGTGACAGACTCGTTCGGATAGCCGATACAGACGTTCGCGTACTGATCGCCGGTGTAGGTGATCTCCAAGATGCTGTCGATAACGCCAGTGGCTCCGACGTTTACGCCCTCGAAGGATGGGTCCCTGATCTTCGGATTCGACGCCGAGATGTCGATCGCGATCTCGTCGTCGTCATTTAGATAGGCGTACTGGCCGTTTGGGTCGTCGGTTGGCTGGATTTCGAGGTCGCCGTCGGCGACGGTGTCGGCGTCGCTGTCTATCACTGTCGCACCCGTGGCGAAGGCGAGGGAGCCTGCAGCTACGAGGAGGATTGCGAGGATTAGAACGTTACGAGCGGAAGGCACGATTCTGGAGAGTAATAAATTAGGAAGATCCAGTAATTAAAGAGGATTTAACCGTTATTCTGCGGACCCGGATTCTTTTTTTGCTTCACCACGAATAGTGAGAGTCCCGGAAAGATCTTCGCTGGGACTTGCACCCTCTGTACTCACCCTTATAGCAAAGTATTCCGACTCACCAGGACCTAGCTCAATGGTGCCGGACCCACTTGTATCATCTCCGTCTACCGTGATCGCATTCTGTGAGAAGCTATCAGGCCCATTGTTTGCATATGAAACAGTCCCACTATTCCAGATCTGTAGTGTTGAATTCACAACACTACTTGGACTGTCAAATGTGTAAGTGAATGTGAACTCATAATTTTCATTCATTTGATTGGTCATCGTGAATGCCGGATCATTACTCTCGTTAGTCGGTGTTCCGATTTGGTAGATTGAATCAGTATTCAGTCCCTGAGCACCACCTTGAGTTAGATCTATCTCGAGATTACCATCACTAGTCTCATGAATGAGACCAAGTCCAGTATCATCTCCCTCTGGGTGGCCTGCTTCTAACTGAACAATACCAGCGCTGTCTGCGACGACATTCATTGATACATCTCTGTTCTGCGTAACCGAGGTCGCACCGCTACCAATAGCAGCTGCTCCACCAGCAGCGAGTGACCCAATACCGATCAGCAGTTTGCGTCGATTTGTCATAGTTGTGTAACCTCGTGTTGTCCGCACACGACCCGCGGACCGCCGCCGCGAGACATCCCGCGTCACCCGGGGTCGCTCTACTTCACCCATGGAGCCTATCCCATATCGTTA